>LNFM01000593.1_pt1 | contig 141201 bp, 133 predicted proteins | sample 596031 | NCBI WGS metagenome assembly LNFM01 (sample SAMN04254537, study PRJNA301005) | activated carbon metagenome | isolation source: dual media filters at the Ann Arbor, Michigan drinking water treatment plant | place: USA: Ann Arbor
TGGAGAGATCCCCTGAGCGTGTCAAAAAATATTTTCAGGATGCGCGAGTAAAATATGCTGCATGACTCACGGATAAATGATGCCGGATCAATAAGACGCCTTTGCCTGTTCGCCAATGGGACCTTACTGACCCATGGTCAGCTTGGTGTGACGCCGCGTGGGACCAAACTTGCAGCGGCGACGAGCAATGGGTGCCACCGGACGGTTGGGAGATTTGCCGCTTTAACCTTGTCGTAGACTCGATCAGCAAGGGCGAATGGAGAATTAATTCTGTCGAAAAGCGCCGACTCAGCGTTCATCTCCACAGTTGGGGGAGCAGGTTTCCGCTGGATCGTTGGGGCGGCTGGGTTCGAGTGCGGCTTGCCACAGTCAATCTAGTTGCTGCTGGCGCACCAGACGCCAATCGAACAGCGCTAGGCTGCAGTTTCGCGAATGGTGCAGGCCCCCAGCGGGCAGCCCGGGCACTGAGGAGGCATTCTGCTTGAAGCCACCAGGTCAGGCGGGCGTCGGAACGCAGATGTGCATGGATTTCATCTACGAGGCAGACCCGAAGAAGTACATCCGTGGCCCCTATGCTTGCGGGGTCTGCGCTTCAAACTGAGTGAGGCCTAACCCATCGTCCAGGGCCACGAGGTGTTGTCGGGCGGCTCCAGCCATTGCGTCGAAGCTCGCGTGAGACGGTAGAGGCTGACCGGGTGATGGACTTGGCAATTGCGGCAGGTTTGACCCCCATCTCCAGTTGCGTTTGTATCATTGCCCGCTCTTCAATACTCAATTGATCATAGTTTTTTCCCATGCAACATTATCCCCTAAAAATGTTGCACTTGGTTTTTGAGCGCGCCAACCAATAATACATCCAACTACACCCAATATTGAGAATTAACTAAAAAACATGCCCATTAACCACACCTGCAACAACTCAAATATTTCTACTCTTCTTGATGATATCGTAGGCAAGCTGGATTTCCTTGGCCTGCTCGGTTGCCATGGCGATCATGTCTTCCGGCACGCCTTGGCCGATCAATTTGTCCGGGTGATATTGGCTCATCAGCTTGCGATAGGCGCGTTTGATCTCCTGGTCGGTGCTGTCTTTCGTGACGCCCAAAGCTTTATAGGCGTCGTCCAATGCCGTGGCCGTGTTGGCTTGCCCCCCGGAGAAACGGGATTGATTCAGCACCATGTCCATCAATTGTTTGAACATGGCTTGGTCATAGCCAAGACGGCTGGCGATGTCGGCGAGTAACGCTTCTTCAGATGGATGTAAATGCCCGTCTGCCAGCGCCGTCACGATCAAATAAACCAGCAATACCTGCTTCAGATCCTTGGTGTGCCCGCAAATGGCCATGAATCTTTTGATTGTCGGCCCGATGTCAAACGCCGGTTCCGCTCCCCGCTTGAACAACGCAATAGCCTGTGCGCGATGTGGTGCGGTCATGCCCAGTTTTTGCATGAACTGCTCAACATGAGCGATCTCATCTTGAGAGACATGCAAATCCGCCTTGGCCAGCTTGCCCATCGAAATGAAAACCGTTTCAAGGAAAACGGCTTGGCGAATCGCGTTCCGTAGCGGGTTCATCCCGCCAGAACCATACGCTCTCATGCGATCAATAAATGCCCCGACGATCAGCCCGAGGAGCGCGCCGAAGAATCCGAAAAAGTAATAACCTGCAATGACCCCAATGAGCTTAAACATGACAGATCTTACTTCTTTTCTTCAACGCTAATCCTGCTCACACGCTGCATTGCTTTAGGCAATAGAATGCCGCGACGGCCCCTTTCGCCAAGGTACTGCGCGAGATCAGCGGATTTGAGGATATGCTGTTTTTGCCCTACGTGAAGCGTCAAGCTTGCTTTACGTGGAACAATAACCAGTGAGGTTATATACTCTTCACGTGCAGCGCCCGCCGAGGTTGCGAGGCTGATAATTTTATTGCCCTTACCTTTGCTGAGCATGGGTAACTCACTTGCAGGATGCAATAATAATCGTCCGGCATTAGTAATGGCCGCGATGTTATCCGTATCCATTTGCGTAATGGGCAGGGGCGGCAACATGCGCGCGCCTTCCGGCACACTTAACACTGTCTTGCCATTTTTGTTTTTGGCATAGAGATCTTCGACTTTGGTCACAAAGCCATACCCCGCATCACTGGCAATCACATAAAGATCGTCAGGGTTGCCCATTACAACACCCGTGAATATTGCGCCCGCCGGAGGACTGACACGCCCCGTCAACGGCTCGCCCTGACCACGTGCTGAAGGCAAAGTGTGTGCCGGAACCGAATAGCTACGCCCGGTCGAATCAAAAAATAGCACGGGTTGATTACTGCGACCAGTGGCGGCAGCCAAAAATGTATCGCCCGCCTTATAACTCAGCGCTGCCGCATCGACATCATGACCTTTGGCCGAGCGCACCCAGCCTTTTTCAGAAAGAATCACTGTCACTGGCTCAGTAGAAATCAGCGCGGTTTCATCCATGGCTTGTGCGGGCAGGCGCGAGACTATCGGCGAACGGCGCACATCACCGTATTTTTCCGCATCGGCGACAATTTCCTTGCGGATAAGTGTTTTGAGGCGCTGCGGCGAACCCAGGGTTTTTTCTAGGCCATCGCGCTCGATAGCCAGCTCATTCTGCTCGCCACGAATCTTCATTTCTTCCAGCTTGGCCAAATTACGCAGCTTTAATTCCAGGATCGATTCAGCTTGTGTATCACTGAGCGCGAAGCGTTGCATTAATGCTGGCTTGGGTTGCTCTTCGTAACGAATAATGGCGATCACTTCATCCAGATTCAAATAAGCAATCAGCAAACCATCCAGAATATGCAGGCGTTGCACGACTTTATCGAGACGGAATTGCAAGCGACGACGCACCGTTGTGGTACGGAAAGTTAACCATTCGCTTAAAATATCGCGCAGATTTTTAACCTGTGGCCGACCATTGATGCCGATCATATTCAGGTTAACACGGTAGCTGCGCTCAAGATCAGTGGTGGCAAACAGATGATTCATCAACGCTTCCAGATCAACACGATTGGAGCGCGGCACAATCACCAGGCGCGTGAGGTTTTCATGATCGGACTCATCGCGCAGATCTTCCACCATCGGCAGCTTTTTGGCATTCATTTGAGCGGCAATCTGCTCCAGGATCCTGGCGCCCGATACCTGGTGTGGCAAAGCGGTGATAATAATACCATCCCCTTCTTTTTCGTAGCGCGCACGCATGCGCATGCTGCCATTGCCCGTATGATACATACGCAATATGTCAGCGCGGGGCGTAATGATTTCAGCATCCGTGGGGAAATCGGGACCCTGCACATGCTCACACAATTTTTCGATGGTGGCGTTAGGCTCATCAAGCAGTAGAATGCACGCAGCGGCAACCTCACGCGTGTTATGCGGTGGAATATCGGTGGCCATGCCCACGGCAATACCCGTGGTACCATTCAGCAACACATGCGGCAAACGCGCGGGCAGCAATGCAGGCTCTTCGAGGGTGGCGTCAAAGTTCGGCACCCATTCAATAGTGCCCTGCCCTAACTCGGCCAGCAACACTTCGGCAAATCGCCCCAGGCGCGCCTCGGTGTAGCGCATTGCGGCAAATGATTTGGGGTCATCAGGTGAACCCCAGTTGCCTTGGCCATCAACCAGTGGGTAACGGTATGAAAACGGTTGCGCCATCAACACCATGGCTTCATAACACGCAACATCACCGTGCGGATGGAATTTACCCAGCACGTCACCGATAGTACGCGCCGATTTTTTGTGTTTGGCGGCGGCCGACAAACCCAACTCAGACATCGCGTAGATAATGCGACGCTGCACGGGCTTGAGTCCGTCACCGATATGCGGCAAGGCGCGGTCAAGAATTACATACATGGAATAATCCAGGTACGCTTTTTCGGTGAACGTCTTGAGCGGCTGGCGCTCAACGCCTTCAAAATTTATTGCGGGGGTTTTAGTCATTGGGATATTAACTTAATATATTACAAAACATCGGCAAGATTTCCCTTGTCTTCCAGCCACACCTTGCGGTCTGACGCACGTTTTTTTGCCAGCAGCATATCAATCAGGCTGTCTGTTTTATCGTTCTTCTCAATGGTCAATTGAATCAAGCGGCGCGTATCAGGCGCGATGGTGGTTTCGCGCAACTGCTGCGGGTTCATTTCACCCAAGCCTTTAAAGCGCTGGATGCTGACTTTACCTTTGACTTTTTCCGCTGCAATGCGATCCAGCACACCCTGCTTTTCGGCATCATCCAGCGCATAAAAAATTTCTTTGCCCACATCAATGCGATACAGCGGCGGCATGGCGACATAAATGTGCCCTGCCACTACCAAGGGCTTGAAGTGACGCAGGAACAAGGCACACAGCAAGGTAGCAATATGCGCGCCGTCTGAGTCAGCGTCAGCCAGAATACAAATTTTGCCGTATCGCAAACCTTGCAGCGCATCTGAGCCTGGCGTTACACCAATCGCCACGGCGATATCATGCACTTCCTGCGAAGCCAGCACTTCGTTTGAATCAACTTCCCAGGTATTAAGAATCTTGCCGCGCAGCGGCATAATGGCCTGAAATTCGCGGGCGCGCGCCTGTTTTGCCGAGCCGCCTGCGGAGTCACCTTCCACCAGAAATAATTCGGTGCGCGCCAGATCCTGTGATGTGCAGTCGGCCAGTTTACCGGGCAAGGCCGGGCCGCTGGTGATCTTTTTACGCACCACGGCTTTGCCTGCACGCAAGCGGGTCTGGGCGTTATTAATGACAAACAGCGCGAGGCGCTCGCCCATTTCGGTGTGCTGGTTCAACCATAAGCCAAACGAATCTTTGGCAACACCCGAAACAAAGGCAGCACATTCGCGCGATGATAATCGTTCTTTGGTCTGGCCGCTGAATTGAGGATCCTGCAGCTTTACAGAAAGAATATAACTGCAACGGTCCCACACGTCCTCAGGCGCCAGGCGCACGCCACGCGGCAACAAATTACGGAAGTCACAAAATTCACGGATCGCTTCGGTCAAGCCAGTGCGCAAGCCATTAACATGCGTGCCGCCTTGAATGGTCGGAATCAAATTGACGTAACTTTCAGTAATCAGTTCGCCACCTTCAGGCAACCACACCACCGCCCAATCAGCGACTTCTTTATTACCTTCAAAATGGCCGACAAACGGCTCTTCAGGCAATAATGGCGTGCGCTGCAACTCATCGAGCAGATAATCTTTCAGGCCATCCTGATACTGCCATTCAATTTTTTCCTTGCTCGCCTCATCATGAAATGTCACCAGTAAGCCCGGGCACAACACTGCTTTGGCGCGCAACACATGCTGCAACTTCGGCACCAGGAATTTCGGCGTATCAAAATATTTAGGGTCTGGCCAGAAGCGTACCGTCGTACCGGATATTTGTTTATCCACGTTGCCGATGGCTTTAAGCTTGGAGACCTTTTCGCCGTCGGCAAATGCCATGTGATATTCTTTGCCACCCCGGCGCACCCATACTTCCAGATGCTTTGACAAGGCATTCACCACGGATATGCCTACGCCATGCAAGCCGCCGGAAAACGTATAGCTTTTATTGGAAAATTTACCACCCGCATGCAAACGCGTCAAAATCACTTCAACGCCGGACACTCCCTCTTCAGGATGGATATCCACTGGCATGCCACGCCCATTGTCACTGACTTCCACAGAGCCATCTTTATGCAGGATGACATCAATGCGTTTGGCGAACCCGGCAATCGCTTCATCAACGCTGTTGTCAATAATCTCTTGCGCAAGATGATTGGGGCGCGTGGTATCGGTATACATGCCCGGGCGTTTGCGCACCGGGTCGAGGCCACTTAAAACCTCAATCGCTGAGGCGTCATAATTATTATTCATCGTTCAGTATAGTTCATGAAAATCGTGTGTACTCTTAAATCATTCTGCGCACGCGTGTGACGCCTGCGAGTGTCAATCCAGAGTGTAAATTGTGGAGAAAGCGCGAAAGATAGCGGCAGATAATCTCTTATTACTTAATCCTGGTCAATGTTTATAGCCGACCAAGTTAAAAAAATATATCATATATTTATTATAAATGTATGATTGCAATCATTTTAATTTTAATAAAAATCCTGTATCAGGGCTTGATGTATTTCCGGGGAAAGTCTGCCCACCTGCAATCGGTAAGCATCGTGGTCTATTCCAACAGCAATCGCGGCGCCTTCTTTCGCGGCAGAAATCATTAACGGTGTAAACTCAAAACGCAGAAAATGAACCGCTGAGGTTTTCTCATCATTGGTGCGATCCATGTCTTCATCGGCAATCGCCCAGACACGCTCATGACTGCCTATCTGTACCCAGACCCGATCTTCAATATGCGTCATGCGCGCTAACGCCTGCTGGCGCTCACTCACATCATCATATTCAATCATGAAAGTGGCTTTCCAGTTGCTGCCATCCGGGATCAGCGGGTTATACGCCGCCAGTTCTTCTTCAATACCGGCCGTTTCAAAAATGCGCTCGGCACGCAGCATTTCCTGGATCTGGTATTGGATGGTCAAGCGGTCTTCAAAATACAAGGTGGCGTGCGGGCCAATGGCAACGCGCCGATGTTCTTTGTGTGCGATCACTTCAGCACGAAATGCGGCGCGCAACTCCGCATATTTTTCCAGGCCATATAAATCAGCGCGTGTAAGTTTTTTCATGTTAGATACCATACGCTAAACGTAATAATGTCAAAGGATGCACCGGCGTACTGCCATCGTCCAGGCCATTTTCGATCTGATGACCTGCCATCGGGCAATCGCTGCTGTAATAATCTGCCTGAGCCTGTTTAACACGGTTTACCACCGGCTTGCCAATTTTCATGGAGGCCGCATGATATTCGCTCTTCACTGCATAGGTGCCATTATGCCCAGAACAACGCTCAATCGGCTCGACCTGTGTGCCCGGTATCAAGTGCAGCATATCCCGCGTTTTGAGGCCGATGTTTTGCACGCGCAAATGACAGGACACATGATATGAAACGTTACCCAGCGCTTTTTTGAAATCAGTTTTCAAGCGCCCTTCTTTATGCCGTAACATTAAATATTCAAAGGGATCAAAAATCGCCTTGCGCACTTTGTCCACCTCCGCATCGCCCGGAAACATCAAGGGCAATTCCTGCTTGAACATCAGCACACATGAGGGCACCGGCGCCATGATGTCCCAACCTTCATCAATCAACTTTGCCAGCACCGGTATATTAGCCTCTTTGGCGCGCGCCACGGCTTCAAGATCACCTAATTCCAGCTTGGGCATACCGCAGCATTGCTCCTGCGGAACCAGCGTCACCACAATGCCGTTATGCTCCAGCACCGTGATTAAATCCATGCCGATCTGCGGTTCGTTACGGTTGCCATAACAGGTGGCGAACAAGGCGACTTTGCCGCGCGTACGCTCGGTTGCAACCGGCGTAATATTTGGGGCGGCGCGGCGTGCGGCCTGCTTGCGCAAGTTGTCGCTGTGAAATTCTGGCAACAGCGCATCGGCATGTATACCCGCCACTTTATCCATCACATTGCGCAGCGTCTTGTTTTTGTTTGCGGCATTCACCATCTGCACCACCACGGGTATACTGACCAGCTTGCCTACGGCATCCGTAGATGCGAGTATTTTATCGCGCAGCTTGTCTTCACCTTTCTGGTGCTTAACGGCCTTGCCACGCAACATGAGATGCGGGAAATCAACATTCCATTCGTGCGGTGGCACATACGGGCATTTGGTCATGTAACACATGTCACATAAATAGCAGTTGTCTACCACATCCCAGTAGACTTTTTTGTCAACGCTATCCAGCTCCATCGTGTCCGACGCGTCAATGGCATCGAACAGCAGCGGAAATGACTGGCACAAACTAAAACAACGACGACAGCCATGACAAATATCAAAGACGCGCTCCATTTCATGCAACACGGAGGCTTCGTTGTAAAAATCGGGGTTTTTCCAGTCCAGCGGGTGGCGGGTAGGCGCTTCCAGGCTACCTTCTCGTCGATCATCCGGCGGTTTTGACATGATTACTCCTGGGATGAAAGAGGGATTATGAATAATCAAAAGTCAGGTTCGGGCGCGGACTCAAGATCACCCTGAACCGCACCCAAACCCTCGCCCAATCAATTACCCAGGCTATCCAGCGCCTTCTGAAAGCGGTTGGCGTGAGAACGCTCGGCCTTGGCCAGGGTTTCAAACCAATCGGCAATTTCATCAAAGCCTTCTGTGCGCGCCGCTTTCGCCATGCCCGGATACATGTCGGTGTACTCGTGGGTTTCACCCGCGATGGCCGCTTTCAGATTAGCCGCAGTGGGGCCAATTGGCAAACCGGTCGCCGGGTCGCCGGAAGCTTCCAGGTATTCCAGGTGACCATGCGCATGACCCGTTTCGCCTTCCGCTGTGGAACGGAACACGGCGGAAACATCGTTATAACCTTCAACATCTGCTTTTGCGGCAAAATACAGATAACGACGGTTAGCCTGAGACTCGCCCGCAAATGCGGCTTTTAGATTTTCTTCAGTTTTGCTGCCTTTAAGTGCCATAATCTTCGCTCCCCTACATAGTGCCTGATGGTGCTCGCCCGTAACACGGATTAGACTTTGTCTAAACCATAATTCAAAGTATAAGCCATCCAGCGCCCACGTCAATATAGTTTTTCCTGAGCAGGGCTAGGCTAAAGCCATGTTGTAACCGCTATATACCACAACGACAGCGACCCACCTCGATTGTACGCAAAATGTCTGGGATATGTTAGAATGACGCAGATAATCTTAAGCAATTCATACTGTTGATAACTAGTCCGTCAGGTAACTCAAACTCATGATGCAGGCCGCCAAAAATCTCTATGCCTACCGCGAATTAATGGGGGTCCTCGCCTGGAAAAACATCACGCTACGCTATAAACAAGCGTATATGGGCATTGCGTGGGCAGTCATTAAGCCTTTGACGCTCATGTTGATTTTCACACTGGTCAAAAGCTTTGTCGGTATCGACAGCGGCGCCATCCCTTATCCTTTATTAACTTTTGTCGCGCTGGTTCCGTGGATCTTTTTCCAGGAGGCCACTTCCGAAGGGGTGGGCAGCGTGGTGGGTAACGCCAACCTGATCCGCAAAATCTACTTTCCGCGCGAGATATTTCCGCTGACCACGGTAGTCACCAAACTGGTCGAGCTCGGCATTAACATGCTTATTCTAGCCGGGTTAATGGCGTATTATGGCTTCATGCCCACGGCTACCATGTTATGGGTTCCGTTATTGATTCTATACACGGTTTTGGCGTCACTGAGTATCGCCCTGATGGGCGCTGCGCTCAACGTCTATTATCGTGACATCGCCACTGCCCTGCCGATGTTGCTCTCATTAATGATGTATGCCTCGCCCGTGATCTATCCGCTCGCGCTGGTAAAAGAAAAGTTGCTGATTAATCAGGCGGCGGGCGAATGGTCCAACACCCTGTACACGCTGTACACCCTGAATCCTTTGGCGGGCATCATCGACGCGTTCCAACAAACCATCTTGCGCGGTGCCGCGCCGGATATCGCCACCCTGTTGCCCGGAATGATTCTGGTGGGCGTACTGTTACCCATCAGTTACATGATTTTTAAACGGGCCGAGGCTTATTTTGCGGATGTGGTGTGAAGCGTTCATGAATAGTGAGAAGACAGGTTCAAAAAAGCAGAATATGTTGATTATGCGGAATACACCCAGGAGATCAAATATGGACTACAGAGACCGAATCACCATTGAGCCAGGCAAGCGCGGCGGCAAACCCTGCATCCGTGGCATACGCATGACGGTATATGATGTTCTGGATTATCTAGCCTCCGGGATGACATCCGGTGAAATCCTGGTCGACTTTCCCTATCTCACGGCGGAAGATATCCAAGCCTGTCTGGCCTATGCAGCCGACCGTGAAAGACACCAGATTACCGTTGCGGCATGAAGCTGTTGTTCGACCAAAATCTCTCGCCGCGTCTGGTAACGAAATTGTGAGTGTAAAGAAACTGATATATAGAAGCCACGCCATCAAGCGAATGTTTGAGCGTGGCATTGGAGAGGCGGACGTAAAAGCCGTTATTAACCTGGGGGAAGTGATCCAGGAGTATCCTGATGATGCGCCCTATCCAAGCCGATTGATACTCGGCTGGTGCAAAGAACGACCGATTCACGTGGTCGCCGCTTATGACAACCAGGAAAAAACAGACATCGTGATCACCGTCTATGAACCCGATCATTCACTATGGGAAGACGGATTCAAAAAGAGGAAGCCGACATGAAATGCCTGATCTGCAACCTGGGAGAAACCCGTGAAGGATTTGCCACCGTTACACTTGAACGAGGGCAAGCCACTCTGGTATTCAAGCACGTGCCCGCCCAGGTCTGTACAAATTGTGGGGAAGAATACATTGATGATGCTGTCGTCAGGCACTTGTTTGAACACGCCGAGGAAGCGCTGGAAGCAGGTGTCGAATTAGACGTCAGACAATACAAAGCAGCCTGAGCCACCAAGCACGCTCACGACTTATGCTCTTTAAACTAACCCCCAGGAGTCCCTGAAAATGAGCCTCACAATTGAACAAATCGCCGAAGAAGCGCTTTCCCTCCCGAGCGAAGCCCGGGCTTTGCTTGCTGATCGCCTTGTTGAAAGCCTTGATCCCTTGGAGGACGGCTATATACGGCAGCTTTGGGTTGCTGAAGCGCGCACTCGCCGTGATGACGTCAGGAATGGCCTGGTTAAAACCATTCCGGGTCAGGAGGCGTTGGATCGCGTTCGGAAGTCAGTCACGCCATGAAAATATTGGACAAGAATAAGCTGATGGTCCAGGAGACAATGATATCGCTGACGCGGATTAATGACAGCGATTTTATCTCTCTTACCGACATCGCCCGCGTAAAGAATCCTGCCGAGCCCAAGGACGTGGTGAAGAACTGGCTGCGCAGCCGCTCTACTATCGAGTTTCTCGGTTTATGGGAGAAAATCAACAATCCAGACTTTAAAGGGGTCGAATTCGACCCCTTAAGAAATGCAGCAGGATCCAACAGTTTCACTCTTTCGCCAAACAAATGGATCGAAACTACGGGCGCCATTGGCATCAAGAGTACAACCGGTCGCAATGGCGGCACTTTCGCGCACAAAGACATCGCCTTTGAATTTGCCTCGTGGATATCCGCCGAGTTCAAACTCTTCCTCATCAAAGAATTCCAGCGCCTCAAGGATGAAGAGATCGCGACGCGCTCCCTTGAATGGAACCTGACACGAAGCCTCAGCAAGATTAACTACCGCATCCATACCGACGCCATCGCGGAAACCCTGATTCCGGCCAGTATCACTTCGGCGCAATCGCGGCTAATCTACGCATCCGAAGCCGAGGTGTTAAACATGGCGTTGTTCGGCATCACGTCAAAACAGTGGCGCGAAGAAAACCCAACCAAGGAAGAAAACATGCGGGATCACGCCGCCATAGAACAACTCGTTGTACTTTCCAATCTGGAAAGTATCAATGCCGAATTGATACGACAAGGCTTACCCCAAGAACTGCGGATCATAGCCCTCAACACCACCGCAATCGCGCAGATGCGTTCCCTGCTTCAGAGCGCGGCCATCAAGAAACTCAAATGACCAACGAAACAATGGCCAGCACGTCACTACATCATAGGCACTACCTATGCCCATTATCGAAGTAAACCACGTCACCAAAGAATACCGCCTTGGGCAATTGCAAAGCCTCAAGCATAGCCTGCAACGCGCCACCGCAAAACTGCGCGGCCAGTCTGTGCCCGAACGTCCCCTTTTCAAGGCGCTGGACGATGTAGACTTTAAAGTTGAAGCTGGCGAAGTGCTCGGCATCATCGGCCATAACGGCGCGGGCAAGAGCACGTTATTGAAGATGCTGGCGCAAATCAGCGTACCCACGCGAGGAAGCGTTAAAATACGTGGCAAAGTAGCCCCGCTGATCGAAGTCGGCGCGGGGTTGATCGGTGACCTCACCGGGCGCGAGAATGTCTTTTTGAATGGCGCTATCCTGGGAATATCCAAGGCCGAAATCAGGAGAAAATTTGACGACATTGTCGCCTTCGCGGAACTGGAAGAGTTTATTGACACCCCGATCAAGCGGTATAGCTCCGGCATGTCGGTGCGGCTGGGCTTTGCCATTGCTACCAGCATTGATGCGGATATTCTGATCGTGGATGAGGTGCTGGCGGTGGGGGATCTGGCGTTTCAGCGTAAGTGTTTTGACCGGATGGAGGATTTGATCAAGCGGCAGGGGAAGACTGTTCTACTGGTTAGCCATAACATTAGACAGGTGGAACGCATATGTTCGCGAGCGATTATTCTCGATCACGGCCAAATACTCAAGGATGGCGACCCGAATGATGTCTGTGGGCTTTTCTATTCTCGAAATGATGAGAAGATCAAGCAAGATGCTGCGAAAGCAAAACAGGCAGCTCGACATGAGTCTTCCGGGGATGTAGATTTGGTGGATGTGTCCTTTGTCGGAAAAAATGGCCAGCCCACCGATCATATCGCCTATCTTGAGGGCACAAAGGTCGCTGTCACCTTCAAAGTCAATACACGGCTGGTTCGACCTTCTTTTGGTATCGGCATTCACACCACCGACTTCGTCTACTTGGCAACTGAGATTAGTGATGATTTATTCAAAGACCAGGTGTTAATGCCTGGGCTTCATCAAGTTGAGTGCAGCATACCCAGCTTCCCGTTCATGCCAGGCGCTTATTCTGTGCGCATTGGCATGAACGCCGGGGAGGTTGTTCGCACAGTCCTTTATGCCGAAAGCGTATTCCACTTTCAAGTCGCTTGCCCGGCCGAGGGGCGAACCGAAGCAATGCGTGAGGGTTTCATCTCAATGCACGGTGAGTGGTCTATGGCAACGATAACGTCTGTCAACGGAGACCTGCCTGCCCAACCGGAGCACACTGCTGAGTTCCACCGAGTGAAGCATGGCTCGCATGAAGCCTAGCAACAGAAAAAAAGCGAATGCGTACTCAAGCAGCCCGCTACTTTACGATGGCCCCACCCATATTAAGGAGGTCAATGATGGTCACTGCTTCCTCGGATAACCATGCCTATACCATTCCCAAAGCTGATTCCTACCAGTCCCAGCACGGTGAGGACAAATGGCTCGACAAGCACTTTCACCAGAAGCGCCAAGGCTTTTTTGTAGAAGTCGGAGCCTACGATGGCATAGTGCTCTCCAATACCTACCACTTTGAGAAGGAGCGGGCATGGAGCGGGATATTAGTGGAGCCAGATGCACGGAAAGCAGATCTCTGCCGGAAAAACAGAGCCAATTCGCATATCTATGAATGTGCCGCCATCGGATCAGGGAATGTTCAAGAAATCTCGTTCTTCCAAGTCGACGGCGGCGAAGTCTACTCCACGATAAATCTCGTCGATAGCCACCGTCAAAGACTTGAAGAGTACGGCTTAACACACCGTGAAGTCCGAGTGCGTGCGATGACGCTTGATCAGATATTGACTGAGTGCCAGCCACCTCGAATCGACTTTTTGAGTATTGATGTCGAGGAGGCAGAACTCGAAGTGTTGAAAGGATTCAATATCAGGCGATGGAAACCGCGAATCGTCATTGTCGAATCAAATTCTTCTGAACGGAAACCAGAAATTCGTGATTACTTTGTTCGGAACGGATACGCCTATCTGCACTCGGTCGAGGTCAATGACTTCTACCGTCCTGTTTTAGGCGGCGCAGTCGCCGCAAAGGTGCTCGACCACTTCCGTTACAAGCATGCGCGGAAGCCCAAGGTGGAAAGGTCGTACCTGCGGCAGTTACGGAGGTTTCTCGACAGACATCTCTTGTGGCGCTTCAAGAGCCACTGACGATTGATGACTGCGTGTTCCTCCTGAGCCTGCCGGACAAGCAGTTTCAGCCCTTGTTGGCCGCAAACAAACCGTAACGATAGTCTGCCACTTTGATGAACATCGGCATGGGAGAAGACTTGACCATTAAAAAATTAGCCGAGGCCGTAGTGGGCTATAAGGGCGAAATAGTCTTCGACATTAGCAAGCCTGATGGGACACCAAACAAACTCATGGATGCCAGACGATTACAAAGTTTGGGGTGGAAGGTAAGCGTATCTCTATCACAAGGACTTAGGCAAGCATACTTAGATTATCTCGATCAACGTACACAGGCTTAACCATGAAATATCCAAAATTTACAATCGTGACCCCAACATACAATCAAGGGCAATTCATTGAAAAAACTATCGACTCAGTTTTATCTCAAGGCTATCCCAATCTGGAGCTCATTATTATTGATGGAGGCAGCCAGGATAATACCTTAGAGGTAATCAAAAAATATGAACACCATCTCACTTATTGGGTCAGTGAACCAGATCGAGGACAGAGCCACGCCATCAACAAAGGTATGGCTAAAGCAACGGGTGATTATCTGACGTGGCTCAATTCAGATGACTGGTATACCCCAGGTGCATTAAAAAAGTTTGCCGATGTATCCTGCCAATATCCTGATGCAGGAATGATAGTCGGCACTGGTCAGATCGTTGACCAGACTGGCAAGATTGTTTATTACAAAGAACCCACGGATCCAATCACGCTCGAAACACTCTATGGCTGGTTTACTGGCGGCGCATTCATGCAACCGTCGAGCGTGTTTTCGCGCGAGGCTTGGGTGCGATGCGGTCCACTGGATGAAAATGAGCATATAGCTTTGGATCTGGATTTATGGCTAAAGATCGCCCGTGCGGGGTTCCGGTTCGTCCCCCTCAAAGAACTGCTTTCCGAGGCTCTTAGCCATCCAGATGCAAAAACCACGGCATTTGAGAGTCTGATGCGGGTCGAAGGTTTGTTGGTCATCGCAAAGCATGGCGGTACAGAAGAGCTCAAGACGGGAATGATCGAAATGAGCAAACAGGTTGACGACTTGACACGGCGGCTGGATTGGTACACGCGTAACTACGAAATCATGGTCAACCATCCTCTCGCCAGAATCCTAAGACCCATCGTAAAGCGGCTGGGCAAGGAAGGCTCCTATTGGCAGAATAAGGCACCGCCATGGGTAAAATAAAATGAAGATCCTGGCCATTTCCTATGACATTCCACACCCTGACCAAAGTTCGGGCGAGTTGCGTTTTTTTACGCTACTCTCACTCCTGGCCTACAGTCACGAGGTGGCTTTCTACTCGAAAAACCAATCCCCCCTCTCAGAGCCGGACGCGGCTGCCGAGAAATTGGGGCAACTTGGTATTCGACTCGAAAGGGGTGCATTCGAACACTTGCTGCGGCGCACTCGTTTCGACGTCGTTTTTTTTGAGTTCTACTTCGTTGCTGAAGATTTACTTGACATCGTACGAGCCTGGCAACCAGATGCACGGATCATTGTAGATTCAGTAGACGTTCACTTTCACCGGCTACGTTCCAAAGCACGGCTAACCGGATTGCCAACAGATCAGAAACATGCCGAGACGGTGTGTGACAGCGAATTGGGCGTCTATCGCAAAGCGGATCTCGTACTTACAGTAAGTGAGGATGATAGTCGCGTTTTACGCGGAGAGGGGCTAGGTGGTGATATCAATGTCATCCCCAATATTCATGCGATACATCCGCTTGTTTCTCACAACTGGCCTGACAGATTGGAACTGATTTTTATCGGCAGCTATAAATGGTTACCTAACGTTGATGCCATGATTTATTTCTGCCAGGAGATGCTCCCACTTTTACGCCACACGATCCCACATTTCCGATTGCGTATCGTGGGCAACGCGCCTACCGACGAAGTTAAGGCTTTAGCGGCGGACGATGTAGAAGTGGTAGGTTTTGTGCCAGATACAACCCCTTTTCTTCTCTCAAGTGATATTTCCATTGCACCCCTCCGCTACGGTGGAGGCATCAAGGGAAAGGTCGGTGAGGCAATGGCGCACGGTTTGCCTGTCGTAACAACTTCGATTGGTGCCGAAGGGTTCGGTTTCCGCATCGGCGAAGATGTATTGGCATGCGATACACCGCAAACATTCGTCGATGCCATCGCAACATTGTGGCGAGACCGGAACCGCTACGAGACCGTCCGACGAAATGGTTGGAGTTTCATCAATGACCGTTACTCTGAGCAGGCAGTAGCTCGCCTTATCGCACCTATTTTCGAAAGTTTAGCCACGCAGCCACCGAAACGCATATCCAGAATTAAGCGCATGAAACTGCTTGCCCCGCACTACCTGGACAAGCACGTGCTTTGGAGATTTAGAACATGAGCACGAACCAGGCTGATAGTACGGATAGCACGGATAGGCAACCACGCCTGATTGCCTTTTATCTCCCCCAATTCCACCCTGTTCCTGAAAACGATGAATGGTGGGGACGCGGCTTCACTGAATGGCGCAATGTCGCCAAGGCCAAATCGCTGTTTCCGGGGCACTACCAGCCGCACTTGCCTGCTGATCTGGGCTTCTACGACTTGCGGTTGCCTGAGGTACGTGAAGCGCAGGCTGAACTTGCGCGTCAGCATGGTATTCATGGTTTTTGTTATTACCACTACTGGTTCAATGGCCGCCGCATTCTGGAACGGCCATTCAATGAAGTGCTGGAAAGTGGTAAACCAGATTTACCATTTTGCCTGTGCTGGGCAAATGAAAACTGGACGCGCGTGTGGGATGGTGGCGAACGTAATATATTGCTGGAACAACATTACAACCATGAAGACGACCTGGCACACATTCGCAGCCTGATGCCAGCGTTCAAGGATCCACGTTATATCCGCATCGACGGCAAGCCGCTGTTTCTGGTGTACCGCACCGAACTGCTGCCTGACCCTGCCAAAACGGCGGCGCTCTGGCAGGCAGAAGCCAGGCAGGCCGGGTTGCCAGGACTCTATCTTGTGCGTGTGGAAAATTTTGTGAGGGATGTTGATCCTGGCAGTATAGGATTCGATGCGGCGGTTGAATTTGCGCCCAATTCATCCAAGAACAGGAAGGCGTTGTTTCGTGGCCGTGTGACCGACCTGCTGGGGAAACTTGGCTTGCTGCCCGCTGTCTTCCGTGATAGCTGGATATATTCCTATCCTGCCACCGCACAAAGTATGTTATCCAAACCTGAACCGCACTACCGCTGGTTTCGCTGTGTGTCCCCGATGTGGGACAACAGTGCACGGCGTAGCGCCAATGCCAATATTTTCATCGGTTCGACACCAACGATATATAAACAATGGCTCAGTAAAACTGTGGCCAGGACCCGACAACGCCATAGCGGTGATGAACAGATTGTATTTATCAACGCATGGAATGAATGGGCTGAAGGCTGTCATCTGGAACCCGATCAAAAATGGGGGCGGGCTTATCTTGAGGCGACACGCGACGCGCTGACAGCAGTGCCTACTGAGACGGCGGTCTCGTTCGCTGCAAAGCCGAACGCACCTAACCCTTTAAAACGTTTTTTTTGGCGGCTTTCCGCGTCACTTTCAGAAATACGCATCATCATTGCCGCGCTGTTGTGGCATCTCAAGCATCGGCTTCCGCCACGATGAGCATGCCATTTCTACCTGTTAGGCCAGATACTTTTACGATTACCATTGGGTGTGGCGTATAGGCGCATGAACGGATCACGTATCAGCATTCTGATGCCGGTTTACAAGGGTGAACGATTTATCGCGCGCGCCATTGAGTCGGTGCTGGCGCAAAGCCATTCCGACATTGAGCTTATCATCGTCAATGACGGCTCACCGGACAACAGCGCCGCCGTCATCCGGCCTTATCTCGCTGATGTGCGCGTGAAATACATCGAACAACAAAACGCGGGCGTGGCATCCGCACGCAACACGGCTTTGCAGCATACAACTGGCGCGTATATTGGCTTGTGTGACCAGGACGACGAATGGTTGCCACATAAAGCTGAAAAACAGATAGCGTATATGCAGACACACCCGGAAGCAGGACTGGTGCATGGTGACGTGGATTACATTGATGCAAACGGCCAGCCGCTACCGCACGAACCTTATTTTCCGGCGGCGGTATCCGGGCGGTGTTTTGTGCGTATGTACATGGGCAACCCGGTGATGGCGGTCGCCGCGGTGTTTCGCCGTAGCGTGGTAGATACCATCGGCAGTTTTGATCCATCCATCAAATACGCTGATGATTACGACTTATGGCTGCGTATTGCGGCCCAACATGCCATAGGTTATATAGATGAGCCCGTCGCACGTTACCGCTGGCATGCAGAAAATAACAGCCACCATCAGGTAGCCATACGCGAATACACTTTGCGGGTGCTGCGCAAGGCCGAGCGGAAACTACCCGATGCCTGTGCAAGCGTTCCTGTTGCTGACAGAAAGCTTAGATACTGCAGGCTCTATGAACAGATGGCCCACTATGCAAGCGCAGAATCCAGGCCGTTGGCTGCGGCAGCTTATACGCTTAAGGCTGCTGTCTGGGATCCGTGGCGCGCGATTAACAACATGATACCCGCGAGCGTACGTAATCGTGCTGCGTGGTATTGGTCACGTTTCAGGAGAACTCGCCCGTGACTAACATTCTCTATATTGCAAGCCGTAGTGACATTGCCGGGGGGGAAGTCTATCTCCTGGATGTATTCAGGCATCTCGATCATAGCCGGTTCACGCCCCTCGTGGTGTTGCCTGGAGAAGGTGCTTTCAAGGTGAAGCTGGATGAGCTGGGCATTCGCTGTCTGGTAGTCACAGCGGATTATGGCTGGTTGAAGCCACCGGCGCCCTGGTACCGTTTTCTGTCTGACATGCCGCAACGGGTGCGCCAGCTTGAAAAAATCATCCACGCAGAAAATATCGGTCTGGTGCATACCAATTCCAATATGATTCTGGATGGTGCATTGGCGGCAAAGCTGGCCGGGGTACACCATGTGCTGGTGGTGCATATTCCGTTTCAAGCGAACCTGCCTGTTTATCAGCGCATGCCGATTCAACCCGCGACCTTCGCGCAACTGGCGGGTGATCTGTCCTCTCGTCTCATCGCTGTAGCTGAACCCGTGGCTGCAAGCCTTTCTCCGCCAGTATCCAGAGAAAAGATCCGCGTGATCCATAATGGGCTGGAGCTGCAAAAGTATGCGGATGCCGTCAGCCTTGCTGATGGCTCGGTCAGACGTGAATTGGGCATCACGCGGGATACACCGTTGATTGCCGCAGTGGGCCGCATCAATCCTGACAAGGGGTTCGAATATTTCGTCGAGGCGGCGGCGAAGGTCAGGCAATCTATGCCTGAAGCACATTTCGTTATTGCGGGTGCGGCAGACTCTCCCCAATACGAACAAGATTTGCATGCGCGCATTGCACAGGCGGGGCTTTCTGACCACATGCACCTCTTGGGCTTCCGCGCCGATGTTCCACGTATACTTGCCGAGGCTGATGTGTTTGCGCTAACTTCACGTACCGAAGGCGGCCCCTATGTGCTCATTGAGGCTATGGCATGTGGCTGTGCGTGTGTCGTCACCCGATGTGGTGGATTCGTCGAATATGTGATCCGGCACGGAGAGACGGGATTTCTTGTCGATTATGGCGATGCTACTAGCATGGCAAATCATTTGCTGGAGCTACTGCGTGATATAAACAAGCGGACGCGCTTTGCCGAAGCTGGAAAGGCACTGGTATTCAGCGGTGAATTCGATGTGCGCAACTCGGTGGACAAGCTCATGCAGGTTTACCAAGAAATACTTGACGAGCCATCGCCCACACCAGGCTCCTATGCCGTCGACCTGTTTCTCCAGACCGCCTCCGAGATAGGTTATCTCGGGGAGAAAGTGACGGACATGGAGGAGCGGTTGAAAAAAGCGGAACGTGCGGCGCAATTGCTGCTCGACAATCCCCTGGCCAGATTTGCCCGGCGGATTTTCGGTAAACAGACAAAATAGCCATGGCCGAATTCGATATCAATACATTCTTTACCGCAGATGCGTCTCATCTACGCTTGTCTCACGGGCAACGCGGCACTATCCTTGCCGACGACATACAACGCGTACAAGACACATTCGAAAACGCGGATTGTGTGTTTTTGCGTACCGACGCCGCCATCAGTTTCCGGCTGGATGGAAACTACGCGCTGCAACGCTGTGCTGCGGGTGGCTGGCTGCTACGTAGCCGCGATGCGGCTATGCCGAGTTACTGGCTGCCTACTCCGGCGACGCTACGACGTGTCAGCGCGCAAGGCCATATTCTCGAAGAACGCGCTGCCGCATGGGAAGATTTCAACCTGGATTCAAGTGGCGTGAAAATTGCCTTTGCCACGCTGCCCAAAAATACCTCGGAGAATTGGACACTTGATGCGGTGATCTGGCGGCTCAACGATCCATCACTGATTGACGAATTGCAAACACTGACGCCGGTGGAAATACACGGCTATTTCCTGCTTGGTTCGCACACCCGTTACGGAAAACCTGCTGATCTGTATCGCCATCTGATTCACGGCTGGGTATATGAAGACCGCTACGCGTGGCCGCACAAACGCCGCATTTGTTCGGAGAACGATGCGCACGCATTGCATCTGATTTTTAATGGTCTACATCGCGCTACGGGCAAGCGCATTTATGGTCTGTTAAAAACCCAGTTGCTGTTATCCGTGCTTTCACGTCAGAGTGAAGACGGTGGCTTCCGCCACGGCGAGTGGACAGAGGACATGGAATCCCACTACCGCCTGCACTGTTCGGCCATGCACTTGATGATGGATGCGTTGAGCGAAACTGATGACCTGGCTGTGCGGACTGCGCTGGCACGGGGCATGCGCTTTATTTCGGATAAGCATGACTCAACAGAAGCGGGCGCGTGGTTCTTTCATGACGAACTGGAATTGACCGAAGCCGGCATGAATGGTGCGCCCTTCAAGTGGTTGCCGGGGCAGGCGCTGGGCAAGTCGCCGCAGAATATGCTGGTCCTCAACACTCACCTGGATATCCTGATCGCGCTGGATCGCTACCGTCAACTGAGCGGCGACGCGCAATATGCCCCATTGGTCGATTCCGGCGTGACAAGTGCGCAGGCAGTGTTGGCGCTGAGATCCGCAGAGTGGCTTTATCGACTGCTTTTCTCGGCCATCAATCTAACGCTCCTGCCCACTGCACAGGCCATGCGCCTGCCGTTGTGGCAACGCCTGTGGAAACGCATCGGCTGGCAAGTATTCATTCCCAATCTGTACCGCATCAAGAACCGTTTTCCGCGTCTGGTCATGCCGGGTGGTTATATTGACCGCCATCTGGGGCTGGGCAGTTGGGCGTTTCACTATCACACGGTCAATCTCATGGATCTGGTGCGCGCGCGGCGGCGCTTCGGTGGTACCCGATTTGATACGGCCATCAATGAAGCTGCACAATTCGCCCAAACCAGTGGCGTACGCGGACGCTGGAAAGAGCTGAAATACGAGCGCTATGCGCTGGGCTTCTGGGCTGAAGCTTTATGGCATCTGTGCCAAGAATTTCCCGACCATACCGAATACCTTGACTGGTATGAGGAGGCCTGTGCCGACCTGGAGGCGATGAATATGGGATTGCCGCCCTCCTCATTGGGTGGCAATGCTGAAGCCGTACTCGCGCGCCCTCCCGCCCCGACGGCCTGAAACTTGCTATACTGAGTGCCTATGAAAATCGGTCTGATTGCTCCCTTTTTTATGCCGGAAATCGGCGGCGCCTGCCTATATGGTTATGAGCTGGCATGCGCACTGGGTAAACTTGGCCATGAGGTACATGTGTTTTCCATTCCGGGCGCGCTGGAAGACCCGGCGTATCGCTTGCACCCCGTCCTCACCCGCACCCTGGAACGGGATATTCCACTGCTGCTACAACACGATATGGACGTGTGGCACTCACTATATTTTTACCATGCGCCGCTGGCATTGCATCGGCCCAACGTGTTTGCGACCATACATGGCGATGACGGCTTCAGTTTCCAGTTGCGCCTGCGTCTGCCTGGTCGCGATGCCCTGGCGCGCCATCTGCTGTGGCGACTGCCGAATCGCGTCAAATTTGCGGTGGACACGGCGATCAACCCTATAGAAGACATCTACAATCGTCATGTTTACCAGCAAGCCGTGGACAAGCTCGCCGGTATCGTCACAGTCAGTAGCTTCACGCGCGACCGTTTCGGTGAACGCTATCGTGGCGTAGCGAGTAAGTCCACTATCATTCCGCCAGGCGTGTCCGAACGTTTCTTTGAACTGCGCCCCAGTTGTCATTCTCGTGCCCATCTGCTCACGGTGACCCGGCTGGATGGATGCGACCGTATCAAGAACGTGCATAACGTCATCGCTGCGCTGGGACGCCTGAAAGATCGCTACGATTTTCACTATCAGATCGTCAGCGGTACTGTCACTGGCGGTTATAAAACCGAGTTGGAAAACATGATCCGCGATCTGGGTCTCACCAACCACGTCGCCATTGTCGGCCGCAAGACCGACGATGAGCTGCTCGACCTCTATCACGACACAGGCCTATTCATCCTGGTATCGTATTCCGAGGCGAAAAATTTTGAAGGTTTCGGCATTGTCTTTCTCGAAGCCAACGCCTGCGGCGTGCCCGTGCTCACCTCGCGTGACGGCGGCATGCGCGACTATGTGGTGGATGGCGAAAACGGCATTTATGTGGACACGCCCGATGCCGACGGCATCGAAGCCGCGCTGGTCCGATACTTCGAAGGCCGTGACCGCTTCGATGCCGCTGCCATCCGCGCCCGGCCTGAACCCTATCGCTGGGTGCATATTGCCGAGCGCGTTGCAGCGTTCTATCAAACCCGAATGGCACATACCGTCAGTGGGCGGACACATGCAACATAACCCGGCTGACTGGAACATTGGGCAATTGGGCAAGCAATTCACGCGTTTTGCCGCCTGCGGCGCAGTCGGCACACTGGCCCACTATCTCCTGTTGGTGTTGCTGGTACAGGGCTGGGGGAGCCCGCCAGTTGCGGCCTCCAGCGCCGGTTTCGTGCTGGGCGCTGTGATCAATTACACGCTCAATTACCGTTACACTTTCCGTAGCACCAAACCTCACCGCGTAACCATGTGGAAATTCTTCGTGGCGGCCTTGATCGGCGCTTTGATCAACGCGGCGCTCATGTCCATCCTGATCCATCACGTAAATCTGCATTATCTTGTGAGCCAGGTGATCGCTACTGGTATCGTTCTGGTCTGGAACTTCATGGCCAATCGAATCTGGACATTCAGAAAGTAACTATGCCGCACGACAGCACGACGATTGCCGCTATCTCTCCACTACTCATTTCGGTGGTAGTGCCCGCTTACAACGAAGAGGAAGTGCTGCTGGAATTCCATCGCCGACTGACAGAAGTGTTCAACCCACTTCCGTATACGCTGGAGGTGGTTTACGTGAACGACGGAAGCAGCGATAAAACCGTGTCTGTCATCAGCGATTTGATATCCCGTGACCCGCGTGTCGCCCTGGTGGATTTAAGCCGCAATTTCGGCAAGGAAATCGCCATGACGGCGGGGTTGGATTACGCCAGCGGTGATGCCGTGGTGGTGATTGATGTGGATTTGCAGGATCCACCTGAATTAATTCCTGAACTGATCCGGCATTGGCAAGAGGGCGCCGACGTAGTGTATGCCAAACGCACCCTGCGCGAGGGTGAGACCTGGCTCAAGAAGTTCACGTCCGCAGCTTTCTATCGCTTGATCCGACGGGTCAGCCGCGTACAGATTCCAGCGGATACGGGTGATTTCAGGCTACTCAGCCGACGCGCCATGGACGGACTCGGCGGCCTGCGCGAGCAACACCGTTTCATGAAGGGTCTCTTCGCATGGATTGGTTATCGGCAAGTGGCGGTGCCCTATCGCAGAGATCCGCGCTTCGCCGGAGAAACCAAATGGAATTATTGGAAGCTCTGGAATTTCGCGCTCGACGGCATTACATCGTTCACCACCGCCCCGCTCAAGATCGCGACCTACCTCGGGCTGACGGTTTCCCTTGCAGCCTTCATTTATGCGGCCATCATCATTTACAAAACACTCGCCTTTGGTGATGAGGTACGCGGCTATCCTTCCTTGATGGTCGTGGTCCTGTTTCTTGGCGGCGTGCAATTGGCCGCGCTGGGCGTAATCGGCGAGTACCTTGGCCGCATGTTCGATGAAACCAAGAACAGACCGCTATATCTGTTAAACAAACTGGTTCCCGCCCAGACCCGGAAAGACACGTCAGCCAGAACAGCGCCAACAAGCTCGCGCCTTGAAGCGTCATCAGAGATATCATCATGACCTCACCCAGCATCTCCCGCACTCGCTGGCTACTGCCGCTGATACTAGTGGTGACGGTCGGCCTGATTGTACCTCTCGCCTATCCACCCCTGGATCAAATCCGGGACAGCCTGTTCTGGGCTATGGTAATACGGGACGGCAACGATCTGTATTCGCTTTACAACCCCCATCACCTCATCTATCTGCCAGTTTCCCGTGTCATTTATGTTGTGCTTTCGCAGATTTGCACTGACTGCAACTCCATCATTGCAGCCCAAATCCACTCTGTCGCCTGGGGTTTGATCGCTGTAGCGGCGACCTTTGCAGCTACGCGCAGATTGACGGGATCTTCCTGGCTGGCTGTAGCCATTTCCCTGACCTTGATCGTCTCTAATACATTCTGGGTTTACACCATGCAGGTGTCGCCCTATGTGCCGATGGTTGGCGCGCTCGCCCTGCTTGCGCTCGCAGCCGTACTGCTTGAAGCCAACCCCACTTCAAAGTTGCGGTTCGCACTGCTTGTCAGCGCCTATACTTTGGCTGTGTTGTACCACCAGGCCGCCGTACTGCTCATCCTGCCCATCTGGATTTACCTGTGGTTACTTTATCCGGCAGGGTCGCGTATCCGTAGCATGATGGGGGTCGCGTTACTTTCAGGTGTGCCCGTTCTGATCTTGTATATTGCGGCGTTCGTGCATATCTATGGTGTTGGCGATATCGGTTTCGCCGCATTGCTGAAGTTCGCCACGCGCTACGCCTCCATCCCTGATCCCACCTTCTCCACTCTGGCGAATTTCAGCGCGGATGGCTTGTTTTCACTGCTGAAATATCAGTTTGAGAATTTCTTCCTGCCGCCCTGGCGATTGCGTAACGTGGCGGTGCTGACCTTCGGCGCACTGCTGGCGTTTCTGTTGATCTGGCACCTCACCCAGGCAATACGCGGGCGGTCACGCGCCGTGCGCGTCTTTCTGCTGGCATGGCTCACCACCATGCTACTGTTCTATCTCTGGGCAAACCCGACCGAAGACGCCTATTTGCTGGTCAACATGCCGCCGCTGTTATTGCTGGGCATCTGGGCTTTGCACGATATCATACCGTTTCCAGCACGCATCCCTGGCGCGATGATCGCCTGCCTCGCCGCTGCCGCAACGTTAGTGGGATTAGCATGGTGGAATCTGCACGAATCCATTCTGCCCATGCACGCGTCCAAAGGCCGCTACTATGAGAAGGCGCGTCTTATCGCTGAAGCGACACCCAAGAACTGCCACATCATCGAGCTCAATCAACTCACGCTGCAAAATCTTGGCTATTACTTTGGGCGCAGCACAAATGACGGCTGGGATGTGATTTCCTGGTTTTATCACGGCAAAGAAAATTCCATACCCTTCACCTGGGAACGCTTCCGCTTCGCAGACCATGCCTGCCTCGCCATTCCAGTGCGCAATCTCAGTCTGGCAATGAATGTACGCACGGCGAATGGCATGAAAGAGCCCAGGCTCTGGTTTGAATATTTCAGTTGGTTGACGGCGCTACGCCCCGCTGGCGCCGGACAGGTTCAGACGTACTGTTTCAAAGTTGCCCGTGGCGCGGGTGGAGAGGCAATGCTCATTCTGGACACCACAAAAACCTGTACCCATCCGACGCTTGCCGCCACTTTCCAGGCTTTGGACAAAGCGACAGGCGCGATTGGCCCCGAACACGGAGCACATGGATACTCGGACTGGTTCATGCAATATCAATCAGTACTGCCGCCCCCCGGCCAGGCAGGCAAACACTCACGCTTTCCCGGGCAAGGATAAAACCCATGTGCGGCATCGCTGGACACTACGCCTATTCATCTGACGCGTCCCCGGTAGACCGGGAAGCGCTGCTGCGCAGCCGCGACAGCATGGCCGCGCGTGGGCCTGACGGAACGGGCATGTGGTTTTCTGATGACGGTCATCTGGGACTGGCGCACCGGCGGCTTGCCATCATCGACTTGACCGAAGCCGGCGCGCAACCAATGCACAGCGCAGATGGCCGTTACACCGTCACCTTCAACGGTGAAATCTACAACTATCCGGCGTTGCGCGTCACGCTCGAAAAAGAAGGCGTGATTTTCCGCTCGCATTCCGACACTGAGGTACTCCTGCATCTTTACCACCGCGACGGCGCGGCGATGGTGGAAAAACTGCGCGGCATGTTTGCCTTTGCGCTGTGGGATGCCCACACCCGTAGCCTGTTTCTCGCCCGTGACCCGCACGGCATCAAGCCGCTTTACTATGCGGATGACAGCCATACCTTCCGCTTCGCTTCACAGGTCGCTGCACTCAAGGCGGGAGGGAATGTCGATCTCACTCCCGACCCCGGCGGCGCGGTTGGCTTTCTGCTGTGGGGTTCTGTACCCGAGCCTTTCACGCTGCACAAGGGCATCCGCCTGCTGCCTGCGGGCAGTACGCTTCGAGTTACGCAAACAGGGACGACCCATCCCAAGCGTTACTGGCACCTGTCTTCTCTCATGCAACGCGCCGCCCTGCAGGCAGATGCTATTCCGCGCGGCGAAGAACGGGATTACCTGCGCGCGCAATTGCTCGACAGCGTACAAGCCCATCTGCTCGCCGATGTGCCGGTGGGCGCCTTTCTTTCCGCCGGGCTGGATTCATCCACCCTGGTGGGATTGGCGCGCGAAGCCACACGCGCGCCGCTGCAAACCCTGACGCTGAGCTTCGACGATTTTCAAAACACCGCCCATGACGAGTGCCCGATGGCGACGGACATTGCCCGACATCTTGATGTCACGCACCGCTGCATCGTCCTCGCATCGGGTGAATTGGATCGTGAGCTGGATCGTTTTTTTGCCGCCATGGATCAGCCCACGGTGGACGGCATCAACACCTGGCTGGTCAGTCATGCCGCCGCCCAAGCCGGACTGAAAGTGGCGCTGTCCGGCTTGGGCGGCGATGAATTGCTGGGGGGATACGCCACCTTTCGGCAAGTGCCTGATCTCATGGCGCAAGCGCGGCACTCCCCCTGGAGTCAGTACGCACCGCTATACCGCAGGCTGCATACCCGATTGGGCGCCCGGTTCAAATGGCCGGCCAACAACGCAGGCATTCCTCAATACGGCAAGACAGCGGAAGGCGCCTATCATTTGGCCAAAGGCGTGTTCATGCCCTGGGAACTCTCCGCCGTACTGGATCGCGACTTCATCGCCGCCGGGATGCAAGCGCTGGCAACAGAAGACGCTGCATATCAAGAATCGCTGGAGCATCTCAATGCCTTCCAGCAGGTCGCCTGCCTGGAATCCGTGCGTTACATGCGTAACCAGTTGCTGCGCGACTCCGACTGGATAAGCATGGCGCATTCGTTGGAAATCCGCGTGCCGCTGGTCGACAGCGTCCTCACCGAAGCCGTCATCGGCCTGGCCGCCAGCGGACGGCTGGGAGCAGGCAAAGCCTTGCTCCCACAGACCCTGTCCCGCCCCTTGCCGGACCGGGTATTGCATCGTCCCAAAACAGGATTTGTCGTACCCACCTGGCGCTGGTTGCGGCACCATCCCGAGCTTTCTGCCTGGAAGCAGGTGCCGCTGCTGAAACAATCCCATATCCGCGACAGCCGCCGCTGGGCATACACGTTATTGCATCGCGTCCCCGAAATGCGCGCATGCCTGATGTAGCTCGCCATCTACTTCCTCTAATAATTCGTCATTCTCGTAAAGGCGGGAATGACGAATTATTAGAAGTGCCCTTTTATGATAAAATCATGTTCATGAATGAGCCGATAATCTCTGACCGCATCAGCGTCATCATGCCCTGCTATAATGCCGCCGCCTTTGTCGCAGAGGCGGTGAATTCTGTCATGAACCAGACCTACGCCGATGTGGAACTGATTGTCGTGGATGACGGCTCCACTGACGGTAGTGTCGATATTCTGCAACAGCTTGCCGCGCAACACTCGCAACGCCTGAGTCTACTGTTTCAAGACCACAAAGGCCCCTACCCAGCGCGTAATCTTGGGCTACAACATGCGCGGGGCGGGCGAATTGCGTTTCTCGACGCGGACGATTACTGGACTCCCGACGCATTGCAAAAACTCGCAACTGCACTCGATACATATCAAGCCGACATCGCCTATTGCGGCTGGCAGAATGTTGGTATCGGCGCCCCCGGAACAGAACCTTATATTCCGCCGGACTACAGCCATATGGATATGGCTACGGAGTTTCTGCTTTCATGCCCTTGGCCCATTCACGCGGCGCTGGTACAACGCAAAGCTATTGACGCTGTGAAAGGGTTTTCAGAGCGGTGTTTTTCAGCGATGGATTACGATCTATGGCTGCGGCTTTATGCGCACACCCAGAAAATTGTTCGGGTGCCGGAAGTAATGGCCTTTTACCGCTGGCATGACAAAGGGCAAATTTCAAAAACCAAATGGAAGCAGGTGCTCGATGCCCTGCGGGTGCGCCGCGATTTTGTGGCTCAATATCCTGAACGTGTTGCGCATCTATCAACAAACAAAGTGTGCGAACTGTCCGATGGTTTCCTGCTGCGTGAAGCGTATCGTGCCTACTGGCAACGCAACCTGCTTGACGCGCAAAAATTGTTTCGCCACGCCCTCACCCAAGGCCACTGGAAAGTAAGCGATTTGAAATACCTGATACCCGCCCTGCTCCCCATGCCACTTTTTCAGTGGGTGGTCAGTGCGGCCGACCGTCCTAAAGAGAAACATACATGAACGCCGAACGGATTCCCATACTCATGTATCACCGCATCGGTGATGCGCATAATGATTGGGAACGCAAGTATTGCGTCAGTCCGCAGCGTTTTGCCGAACACATGCATACGCTGGCACGCGCTGGCTGGCAAGCAGTGACCATAGACAACTTCTTTGCCTGGCTCGACGGCCGAAAAGAATTGCCGAACCAATCTTTTTTGCTCACATTTGACGATGGCTTCCTCGGCGTGCATGAACATGCCGCACCAGTGTTGAAAACATTGGGCTGGCCGGCCACAGTATTCCTGGTGAGTCAATTGATTGGTCAACGTGATGCGTGGTGTGAGGAACATAATCCCAGCGGAATCACTTACCCTTTAATGGACGCATCGCATATCCGTGAACTGCGTGCCAGTGGCTTCAGTTTTCATTCCCACACCCGCAATCACGCTGATCTGCCAACGCTTGATGACAGCGCATTGCGCGATCAGCTCGCGGGTGCGCGTAATGACCTGCAAGCTCTACTGGATGATACAGTTGATTATCTCGCTTACCCGTATGGCCGTTACGATGACCGCGTATTGCACGCGACACAGGCGGCGGGTTATCGCGCGGCCTTTTCAGTGCAACCGGGATTTAATCGCCGCGACATCGACCGTTTCCGTTTGCGTCGCCTGGATGTATTCGGCACGGACAGCGCCACAGCGCTACGCAGAAAAATCACCCTCGGCAGCAACGATGGCAGTCTGACCCATACCGCCGCCTATGCCGCAAGTCGACTATTGGCACGGCTGGGCATGCGCCGCAATGAATAATTTCCATATCATTCCGAGCACAGCGAAAGCGGGGGGAGGAATTCTTGAAGATCCCTCTCTGCGTTCGGGATGACAGTTATTCTTACGTTCGGAATGACAGTAAACGCCGCAAGCAGATGGCAACTCAACCCAAAGAGATTGGCAGAAAAACATGAATCAACCCTTTCTCACTGTTGCCCTGTGCACCCATAACCATGCCGACCGTCTGGCGCGGACACTGGCCGATCTGGCGCACGTACAACATCCCCGCCAGCCGTGGGAATTTCTCGTCATCGACAATGCCAGCAGTGATGGCACCCCGGAGTTGCTCGCCACAATGGACTGGCGGCCTGCGGGGGTTGAAATACGCATTGTGCGCGAAGAAAAACTTGGGTTGTCAAATGCGCGTAACCGTGCATTGCAGGAAGCGCGCGGTGATTATCTGCTATTCATGGACGATGACGAAACTCCCGACCCTGCCTGGTTAATCGCCTATGAACAAGCGATGCTCGAACACCAGCCGGATGCGTTAGGCGGGCGTATAGAAGTGTTGTTTGAAGATGGTGCGCGCCCAAGCTGGTTGCAAGATGAATTGCTGGGTTTCCTTGGCAAACTTAATCACGGCACTGCTCGCTGGTTGACGGAAAGCACCACCCCCATTTTCGGTGGTAACTTCGCTTTCCGCCGCAGTGTGTTCGCACGGATTGGCAATTTTGATGCGCGCCTCGGTCGCCAGGGCGCCGCCAATATCGGTGGCGAAGACACAGAGATTTATCAGCGTCTGCTCGCGCACGGTTGCCATGTACGTTGGGTGCCCGACGCCATCATCCAGCATCGCATTCAAACCCCTAAATTGCGGCGCAGTTATTTCCTTGACCTGCACTTTCGTCAGGGCCGCATAGAGGGCAACCATGAACGCGCCGACAAATCGAAAATTCCACCAGCTTATCTGTTGCCTCAATTGTGGAGGGCCGCCATTGGGGCATTGGGGCAGCGACTGCGCGAAGGCCCGAATGTAACCTTGCGCCGGGAAATGAATGCAGCTTATTTTATCGGTTATTTGGTAGGCTGGGGCTTGGGACAGCGTGGAAAAAAGTAGCATAAAAAAACCACTTTCAAAAATTAATACGGTAACAATCATGCCCGAAAATACACACAATAAAACAAGTGTTGCACAGGCCACTCATGTGCACAATGGCCCCATTTTTATCGTTGGCGCACCGCGTTCTGGCACTACATTGCTGCAATATATGTTGCGTTCCCATCCGCGTATTTCGCTGCCAACAGGTGAGTCACATTTCTTTATTCCGCTGTTTCGCGCAGTGGATACCTACGGCGATTTGACACGCCTGGAAAACATCCGCGCCGTGCTGGCAGAAATGTATCGCCGTAGCGCAGATTTTCTCGACACCGATTTGCACGGCATGAAGTTCGATATCGACACGCTGGCGCAGGAATTACATACCCAGGGTCGTCATACGATGCAGGCTATTATCACTGGCTTGTTCGGGAAAAATGCGCGTGGCGAAGGGAAAGCCCGCTGGGGTGATAAAACGCCGTACTACGTGTTGCATCTGTCAAAGATAATCGAGTGGTTTCCTGATGCGCAGATCATCCATTTGATTCGGGATGGGCGCGATGTGGCGCTTTCCTTATTTGCCCGGCAGGATGATTTCGGTGTTTACAATACCTACTTTGCCGCAAAATATTGGCAGCAGTATGTCGAAACAGGACGAGAACAGGGGGCAAAGCTTAATCCTGGCCAATACCTTGAAATGCGTTATGAAGATATTTTATCAAATCAAAAAAATGCGCTTCAGAAAATCTGCGATTTTCTCGGCGAGGAATTCAACGAGTCTTTGCTGGAATTCAAAAAATCCGGTGAGGTGGGGAAAACCCCTCTCCTGCAAAAACCCGTGCAATCTGACAATGCTGATAAATGGCGTAGCCAAATGAGTTCGACACAAATCCGTGTATTTGAAAGCGCGGCGGGTGGCACACTTCAGGAGCATGGCTATGCGCTTATGACCCCCGCCCGCAGGTTACCCTTGCCCATAAGAGCCGCAATGCGCGTGCATAACCACTTTGTGACCTGGAAGCGTAGTAAATAATCCCTCAGGGAGGCGGACAAAACCGGCACCACGGACTGGCAGGTGTTCCTATAACAGGCGCTGCATCAGTGGGCGCAGGCGGGACAGGAACCGCACTGTCCGCAGCCGGAGCGTTGCTTGAAGGAGCAACCTCTGTCTTCTTGTCATCGGCAGGCTGACTATTCGTGGTATTTGGCTGCACCTCAGCGGCAGGCGAGGCCTGCTCAGGCACTACTGCAGGCGGCTCTCTCTTTAAGGGTTCAGGAAAAGGGAGCTTACCGCCTAACTCGGTATAGCGGCGTTGTAAAACCCGCGAGTTAGGCGCACGTTTCAGGCCCTCAACAGCAAAATTCAATGCTTCTTTGCGTATGCCGAGCCGCGCATAATGATCGCTCAGCGCCACGTAGGCAGGAATCAGATCGGGATTTATCGAAAGCGCCCGAACAAACTCCGAAGAGGCCTGCGACCCTTTGCCTTGCAAGCTGAACGCCTTGCCTTTTTGCAGGTGAACCTCGCCACGCATATTAAAATCAGGCGTGGTATGACTCAAAACATAGTCGCAATTATCTATGGCCCGTGAGATTTCGTGGGCACGCTCAACCCCGGTTTTCGTAATAGCCCGATTGGTGAACCGCACACAGTCGCAAAAGTGGTGCATATGCCCCCAGTTTGCACGATCTGAAGTATCCCGACCATCATAAATCACGGCCTGACACATGGCCTGCTCGCTCGGCGTCGCCCCAAAATCACTGACGGCCTGCGCCACTGCGACGGGGAGAAGCACCCCCATAAGGCACCATTTAATCATACATTCTCCTGCGAACTTGGTTCTGGATGGCTACTGCATCAACATTGTAGAACCCAAAGTATATCCTTAACTTACGCGCATCTGGCAGCGTGTTTGTATATAATCTACAACATGGGATAAACTCTGGCAACCGCTTGCTTGACCCCTTATTGGGCCGACTATCGGACTTATAGAGAATCTGCCGCAAAAGCGGCCATGCGCTTCATTTTTCGGCTATTTTTCGTTAAGGATCCCTCATATCCACCAATGACAAGGGAGGATAACCCATAACGGCGGCGGAGCGGCAATTCACTACAGGGCACCTCTATAACCATAGATTATTATGACACGGACAAAACCTGCATGAAACGTATTACTGTTCTTGTCTGCACGCATAATCGCTGTAATCTACTTGAACCCCTGCTGCAATCTCTCAATTCAGCCCGCCGTCCCTTGGAGTGCAAGGTTGATATTCTTATCGCCGCCAATGCCTGCACGGATCAGACTCACGCGTTGCTGGATACTTATCAAGATCGCACATCCATAAACAATTCTTTACCCCTTGAGTGGTTTGCGGAACCTACTGCGGGAAAATCTTACGCCCTCAACAGCGCGCTGCCGCGTATCTCATCTGAGCTTGTGGTGTTGGTGGATGATGACCAAAGAGTGGCTGAAGATTTTTTAATTAATATCTGCCGCGCCGCAGAAACTCACCCTGAAGCTACCCTGTTCTGCGGCAGAATATTGCCCGATTGGGATGGCACCGAACCTGAATGGGTGCGTGATGAGGGCGCTTATAAGGTATACCCACCGCCCATTCCTGATTTCGAATTAGGCGCGGTGGCGCATTATGTTTCAGCCGAGGAAACCACCCCGCCGGGGGGAAACCTTATGATCAGAGCCGAGGTCTTTGCGCGCGTCGGGCAATTCTCAACAGATCTGGGCCCACGCGGCCATAACCTCGGAGGAGGCGAAGATACCGCCTATATTCTCAAGGCGCTCGCGCAGGGCGAACGCCTCTATTACGTGCCTGATATTGTTCAATACCATTACGTTGACCCCAAGCGGCTAAGGCTTGGTTTTCTGATGCGCTTTGCCTTTCACCGCACCTATGCGGCGGTGCGATTAGGATCCGGCACGGGCAGAATGCCTGCCTACATGTGGCGAAAGCTTGCGACTTATATTACCCATACCCTATTTTCCTTTGCATCAAATCGGCGTCGCTTTTTTCTGATGCGCGTAGCGGCAACCCTGGGAGAAATCAAGGGACTGCATGAAGTAAATACGGCAGCCCATCCGCGCCGCCTTCCCCTTCACGGAAAATGGCCCGGCAAATGGTTAGGGTTGTTAACGAATATTGCAGCGCCCATAATCCTGACAGGACTCGCCATTACGTGGATAAAACCCCTGCTGGAAACCGGCGCTGTCATCGCCATGATTGTTGCAGGGCTGTTTGTCAGCGGCCTGGTAATCAAATCAGCTTTTAACTTTACGCGCACCGGCCCCCAACTCAAAGCAGAAATAAAGCAGTATTACCTGCCATACTCGCTCTATGCTGTGTTCCGTTTAAGCGCATGGGCCTTCGTGCTCTGCACGCTAATGGCAATGGCAGGAATCATTTTTTATTGGTCTCTGGCCACGGCGCTGGATTTTTCCATAGATCAGCCCATACATCAATACAGCGCCGCAGGTTTTGGCTTGCTGAGCATCTTAATTATCACAGCCCTGCAGTTCTGCCGCCAACTACTGCATATTCCCGGCAGCATCGAAGCTTCATCAAATTATCGTATGAGCCGCTTCTATCCGCTCTGGGCGCTTCTGACACCGAAGCGTATCAAAGGCGCACGCCAACTGCTGCTGTTGCTCTTCGCGGCGGTTGCGATTGCGGGAAGCGTACGTTCGGCTTTACAAGATCAGACTGAGTTCGCACTAGGATTACTGGCGATAGCGGCGGCATTTCTGCTGCCTGCCTTCTGGGCGCAGCCAGAAAAGGAGCCGCGTCCGCACCGCTCAGATCGCACCACCGGTCGCCCAAATATTCTGATGATCGGATCGGACTCGTTACGTTCTGATCGCCTGGGCGTGGACGGCAATCAACGCGGATTAACGCCGACACTTGATGCACTGGCGCAACGCGGCACTTTTTTTCAGCAATGCTACGTACCCTGCGCACGCACTGCCCCCAGCCTGGCTTCGCTGCTGTGTGGTCGCTGGCCACATAGCCATGGCATTCGCGATAACTTTACCACCCTCAAGGAATCCAACCTCGGGCACCGGCCACTGCCGCGTTTATTGCGCGAACAAGGTTACCATACGCTGGCGATCAGCGACTGGTGTGGCTCGGATCTCGGCAAGTTCCCCTTTGGCTTTGAGCATCTCGACCTGCCGAAAGACCAGTGGAATATCCGCTATCTGATTCGCCAGGGGCCAAAAGATCTGCGGCTGTTTTTGACGTTTTTTACGCATAATAATTTCGGTCGCCGTTTTTTGCCTGAACTCTATTATCTGGCGGGTGTGCCGATGACATCCGAGCTGGGAAAGCGTACCCGTGAAGCCATTAGCCACTACGCCAAAGACGATGCGCCGTTCTTCATGAATGTGTTCATGTCTGCCACACACGCACCGTTTGGCTCGGAATATCCTTACTACACCCAATATACCTCCCAGCAATATGCCGGCGGTTCAAAATATGTGATGAGTGGCCTCAATGAACCCTTCGAGGTTATCCAGCGCCAAAAACAAGGTAAAGCCTTTTTCGATTTCGAACAGATTCTTAACCTGTATGATGGCTGTGTGCGCAACTTTGACGACGAAGTGGCGCGCATCATCAACCACCTTGATCAATGCGGAATGACTGATAACACCATTATTGTGATCTATAGCGATCACGGCATGGAATTCTTCGAGCGGGAAACCTGGGGCCAGGGCAATAGTGTCATCATCGATGACAGTTCACGCATACCGATCATTGTCGTTGACCCGCATCATGCGCAAAGTCGCACCATCAGCCATACCGTGCGCAGCATTGATGTGGTGCCTACCCTCCTGGATATGGTGGGCTTGCCGATACCCGAAGAAATGGAAGGCGTGTCACTGAAGAAATGCATCCATGGCCAGATCACCGATCCAGGCCTTGCCGCCTATGCTGAAACCGGCATTTGGGTGACCCGCGTTCCCAGTCTGGAAGAAGATCACATCACCTATCCTGATCTGCCTGATCTGCTGGAAATTCCCGATAAGCGCGATGGAACACTGACCATTAAAGCGATTTATAAAGACATGATTATCAGCGCCAAGGATCGCATGGTACGTACCGACCGCTGGAAGCTGGTGTATCTTCCCATGCATCAGGGTGTTTCACGGCGGCTATTTGATCTCGACACTGACGCAGGCTGCCAACATGATGTGTCAGCGTTGCACCCCGACATCGTGAAAAAAATGAGCGCGCTGCTTGACCAATGGTTACTCAAGGATGCCCGCACCCATCAATGGAACCCTGATCACCCATTTCTTGCGCCGAAGCCCGATGCAGACCCGCAGAACACCGTGGACATTCACCATGCGGGGCAATAATCATCATCGAGTGAGTGTCGTTATCCCCGCCCACAACGCCGCGCGCTTCTTGCCCGAAGCGATTGAAAGTGTCTTGCAACAGACCTGCCCCGTACATGAGATTATTGTTGTGGATGATGGCTCAACCGATGACACTGAACATGTCATCAGTGCGTTGGGCAACAATGTTACCTATATACGTCAGGCCAATGCAGGGGTATCCGCAGCACGCAATCGGGGAATTAGTATCGCCAGTGGAGAACTCATTGCCTTTCTGGATGCTGATGACCGTTGGCTTCCTGAAAAAACTGCACGGCAGTTGCAAATATTTATCGACAATCCACGTGCGGGACTGGTGGCGACTGATCGCGCCGATATAGATACCCACGGCAATCTGCTACTCGACTCATTGTTTAAAAAACAGGGCCTTTACCCCCTGTTTGCCGGGCTGAACGGACAACCCATTCCAGCCGCCCTGAGCCGCCTGGTACAGGTTAATTTTATTCCCACCAGCAGCGTTATGGTACGAAAAGCCGCGCTTGAAAAAGTGGGGGGGTTCGATACGTCGATTCGCTATGGTGAAGACCTGGAGTTATGGGTGCGCCTTGCCATAGAGTATGACATTATTTGTCTTGCAGACGTCCTGATACATTATCGTCAACACGGCAACAATGCCACCCAAGCCACAGAAAAGTTGCTGCTCGACATGGTGCGCGTCATGAAAAGCATCCGCGTGTGGGGCGCGGATGCTTTAAGCAAAGAAGGCTTGAATGCCAATCAGGTGGTCGCCCAATCACTTTGGGATTTAGGCTATTGGTATTTCACCTCAACGACCCCACAGCGCGCTCATGCACTTTTCATGGAAAGTTTTAGAGAGAACTTTTCGCTGCGTACACTCATTTATGTTTGGCTAAGCCTGATTCCCGCCAGCATGATTAGCAAGCTGCGCCGCATCAAACAGAAAACTATGCGTTGAGACAGATGCCTTTTTGTAGAAAATATGCGGCTATTCAGATCCCCTACCACAGCGTCATTCCCGCGCAGGCGGGAATCCAGATGATAAAAAAATCTCCCGCGAAGCGGGACAACATCGCGGTTTTGTTCGCTTCCCGGATGTTTGTCTTTGCTGGATTCCCGCCTGCGCGGGAATGACGGGTTAATGGATTATTTGGGTTTAACTATGACTAAACAGTTACGAAAGCGGATTCTGTATGTCGAAAATGGCATCGGTTACGGCGGCGCCATCATTTGCCTGCGGCATTTAGTGAGAAACCTGGACCGCAATCAATTTGAGCCTATGGTCATCACCGGGATCATTGGCCGAGAGTATGAAGAAATAGCCACGGAAGCGTATTGGAAACATATTCCAGACCGGCGCCTTGATATTGTATCCATGAAACGCAAACTCGACGCGGCGCGATGGCCGAATGTCTTGCCAGGTCTACGATGGATCATGAATCAAGGCCTGTCACGACTGGATGACGTGGTTAATTTCCTGCCGGCTTTTATCCAGACGCTGCGGGCAGTCATGCGCTTCAAACCTGATTTAATCCATGTCAATAATGAGCCGTTATGTAATCGTGCGGCAATATTGGCCGGGAAAATAGTGGGAATTCCTGTAGTGGCTCATGTTCGTGGTGATCAGCAAGGCTCGGCGTTGATGCATTCATTGTTCAAAATGCCAGATTATTTCATTGCCGTATCGCGTTGGGTTTCAGACAGCATCGGACAACTCGGCGTACCATTGCACAAGCGCACTTATATCTACGATGGCATCGAACTGCAAAAACTTGATACGGCGGCTGACGGGCGCGTTTTTCGCAGGCAACATGCCATTGCGGATGACGCGTTTGTGGTAGGCCTGGTTGGCCTGCTTATTCCCTGGAAAGGACAGCAACTATTTATCCAGGCAGCAAAAAAACTACATCAAGACATGCCGCATGTGATATTTGCAATTGTCGGAGGAACCCCCGACGAGTTTCGCGCTTACGACGCTGAGCTAAAGAAAGTTGCGGAAAATCCCGCCCTGAATGGCAGCGTAGTCTTTACCGGCCATGTCAGTGATATGGCCGCAGTTTATAATAGCCTGGATGTGGTAGTGTCTGCCTCCACGTCTCCCGAACCGCTTGGCACCATGATTATTGAAGCCATGACCATGGCGCGTCCCCTGATAGCCCCGGATCATGGCGGAGCCGTTGAGATGATCGAGGATGGAAAAACCGGATTGCTATTCAAGGCAGGGGATGCGGAGGATCTTGCAGAAAAAATTCGCAGCCTCTATCTGGATCCGGAACAACGCAAAAATCTTGGGCAGTCCGCCCGCACCCATGCGTTACATACATTTTCTGTAGAGGAACACGTCAGGAAAATTACGGACGTATATCAGAAGTTACTTAATGTCAGCGGGCAGGCTTAGTGATTTTATATAACAAGAATGCCGGTATGACCATACCACTCAGGCAGGCTACTCTCCACAACGCTGGTACTTCACGCGCGCGTAACAACCATACGCCTATGCGCCGCATAATTTTCCGTTGAATAAAATCGGGATCGGCCGCCACGAATACTTCCACCAATTTCGCAGTAGACATAAAAAGCACACTGGGAAAATGCTTGGTTGTTTCTTCCAGAAAATGATCCAGTTGAGACAGCGCGGCATCCGCAACATCAGGATCATCAACATAGTTAAACCGGTGGGATTCCAAAAGCGTAGGACGGCCTAAACTACTTTTTTTAACTAACGCTGCCAATCCTTTTTCAGCCAGGTGACCTAACCCTGGCTCAAAGTAATCGTCACGTACCACATACACCTGACCATACGCATTGATCTGGCCATTATAGATAAGCGATCCTTTCGCCGTCATGCCACCATCGCGGTCATGTGATTCACAGCGGTAGCCAGGGGTAACGATGATACGCACGCCCACGTCCGCCCAGGCTTTTTCCACCAGGTTATTCCAGCAAAATGCGGGGGGCACCACGACCTCGGGCATTACGCTAAAGATTCTGGAAAATATTTTTGCTTCCAGCGATACAGCCGCTTTAATTTGTTCTTCAGGGAGAGGACGCGATGGCAGGCTGGTAGCATTCGTCCAGCGGCTGCGCAGATGGGGAGGCAGCTCTTCGGTTCTGGGAAATTCGTCACTCAACAACCATGCTTTAACTTTTTCATTGGCTTTGATTGCCCACAACAGCGTGGGCGGCCAGTAATGTTCCAAGCCCTGCATATGCACGGCAAATATGCCGGATGCCGTACCACGCCGCATTACCTCGCAGATTGCCGGGCACAACAGAGGCGAGAACAACTGGCGATAATATTGTGCGTAATCATTTAATGCCATGCGTTTTACATCGGGCAAAGCCAACGCAACCCCCAGCGTCATTACTGCGGCATTGCCACGCGCGTCATGATGGCGCTCCAATATTTTAGCGATGCGGTGCAGTTGTTGCCCGTGGGCCTTGGGACCCGGTCCCCAATCATCGCTTTCAATAATCAGTATGGGATGCCGCAGTACGGGTTCACGCCAGAGCGCCAGCAGCACGCCACGATAATACCAAAGCAATATGGTCCACACTGTTAAAATTACGGCGCAAAAGATTGTAATCAAGGCGAATGTTGGCATCACGATTTTAAGAATTCCCTGAATGTCATTTCGAGCGTAGCGACGACTGCATGGATGCAGGAGGTAGAGCAACGCAGGGAGCGGTTGCCGAGAAATCCTTGTCTCGAGTCTCGAACGAAGGCGAGAGAACTTTGAGAGATCCAGGATTTCTCCCCCGCTTTCGCGAGGGTCGAAATGACAGGACGCCACATATCAGAGGTTCCTTCAATAACCTGAAACCAGCCAGATTCATTCGTGTCCCGGGGGGTTTTTATTTTACTGGCAAAGCATCGGCCTTGCTACAGGCTTTTATGGGAAGTGGACATAGATAATCTATAATCCTAAAAACTACTGCGTTGGTATGTCTTTGTAATGCAACACCTCTTGCAACGAACGAAAGGCGGTCGCATCAAAATCCCTAAACATCAACCCTATCCCGTGCGTTGTGGCACGCACTACTTTAGCTTTGATTTTATGTTTGAGGCGAGCCTCGCCCGCACCCAGCAGGAAATACAGCTCTACATTTGAGTCCGGCAGTATTTCATCGGGGTTTATTTTCAGAAAAACTCCACCTAATCCAATATCAAGCGCCTTACAGGCTACCATCCCGGCTCCATGGCTAAGCACTTCAACATCCAGATTAATCGGCGTGCGTGCAGTCCAGCGACGTTCGATCATTACCACCCCCACTCTCAATCTTTCAGGTTAACCATTCCAGTCTGGCTGCATTCGCCGTTTTGGGTTGAAACACTGCTGATACGTCCCAATTTCACACTATTTTTTTAGTTATTACTGCGTTATAGGGCACGGCGCCCAAAAACCGACACCTGAAATAATAATGCAATATTTACGCCTTATTTATGCCACACACCGGGAATATCCATGTAAGTTTATATTTTATAGATATTTTTATATTCCACCTTCCAGGAGATACGCGTTTTTAGGGAACTATGCGCCCACCCCGTGTAAAGTTTTCCGACACTTTTCGGCGATTTTTCAGGCAAAACCCTCTACAGATACGCTAAAGGAAAAGCAGTGATATCGTCAATGGTAGATACACCTGCCACTAACATGATCAGCCGATCCATACCCAAAGCGACACCGCAACAGGCGGGTAGCCCGGCCTCTAATGCCGCAAGCAAGCGCTCATCAAGGGGAGAAACCGATAGACCTGCCGCCTGGCGCGTCACCCTGTCTGCCTCAAAGCGGCGGCGTTGTTCGGCGGCATCACCTAATTCGTGATAACCGTTAGCCAGCTCCAACCCCTGAATATACAGCTCAAAACGCTCCGCCACCGCCGGATTACCAGGACGAATTCGCGCCAGTGCGGCTTGGGAGGGCGGGTAGTCGAATAAAAACAGGGGGGCCAGGGTATCATATGGCCGACCAAGCTGGGGTTCTATGAGATGGGTAAGCAGCAGGTCTAACCAGCCGTCACGCATTTCGTCCGTCAATCCCGGAGGCGGCGTAATGCCATGTTGTGTGGCGCACTGACGTAAGGCGCTTACGCTGGCGGTGTGCGGGTTTATGCCCACATAGCGAATGAATGCGTCAGCATAACTCAGATATTGGGTGGAACCCAGGGCAAGCGATGCGCCCACTATCTGACGCACCAGCGCATCGACTTCGGCCATCAACTCGGCGAGGGTAAAGCCGGGACGATACCATTCCAGCAAGGTGAATTCGGGATTATGGCGCCGTCCGGCCTCGCCATCGCGGAACGCCTTGCCTAACTGATAGATCGGCCCACTGCCGGCCGCGAGCAGGCGCTTCATGGCAAATTCCGGCGAAGTTTGCAGATACAGCGTACGCCCCGCCGGAGCGCCGGGGCCGGTGTAACGGGTGGCAAAACTGTGCAGGAGAGGATCCGTGACAGTGGCCGGATACAGCAGCGGTGTCTCCACCTCCAGCACCTCACGCTCAGCAAAAAAACGCCGCACGTTCGCCAGTAAACGGGCGCGCAAACGCAGTTTTTCGAACGTTGCGCTGGGCCGCCATTCGTGCTGCAGGACAGCCGCTTTCACTACTACTAAGCTTTACTGCGCGACAAATATTCGCCAGTACGGGTATTGACCTTGAGCAAATCACCGATTTCAACAAACAAGGGCACGCGCACCACAGCACCGGTTTCGAGCGTAGCAGGCTTGCCACCGCCGCCCGACGTATCGCCACGCAGACCAGGATCGGTTTCTGTCACCTTGAGGATCACGGTATTGGGCGGAGTGACGGCCAGCGGCACGCCATTCCACAGGGTAATCATGCACACATCCTCGGCTTTCAGCCATTTCATGACGTCTTCCACCGCCGGTGCGTCAGCGCCGATTTGTTCAAAATTTTCAGGATTCATGAAATACCAGTGCTGACCATCGTTGTAGAGATATTGCATTTCTACGTCAATGACATCCGCCGCTTCCAGGGTATCGCCCGACTTGAAAGTACGCTCGATGATACGGCCATTTTTCAAATTACGAATTTTAACGCGGCTGAACGCCTGTCCCTTGCCAGGTTTTACAAATTCGTTTTCCACAATTGAGCAGGGATCACCGTCGAGCATGACTTTGAGACCTGATTTGAATTCATTAGTGCTGACTGTGCCCATGGCATCCTCATTATTAAAAGTTGTAAATATTCGGGGTAATTACAAGCGCTTTGCGCCAGAATTACAAGCGCTGCGCGCCCTGTTCCGTTAAACTGTTCCCATGTTACCGCGAATCTCCGTTTCTGGGCAGACTGCCACATGGCAAAAACTGCTGGCCCAGGCCATTAATAGCCCCAGCGAGCTACTGGAGATGTTGCATTTACCCGCCAACGCCCTGCCGCTCGGGCAATTGGCCGGTCGCCAATTTGCGCTACGCGTGCCGCGCGGCTATGTGGCGCGCATGCGCAAGGGCGACCCGGATGATCCCCTGCTGCGCCAGGTTTTCCCTTTGCATGATGAAGAAATTCTGCTGCCGGGCTATAGCGCTGATCCGGTGGGCGACCTTGCCGCCATGCCGGTGCCGGGGCTATTGCATAAATACCACGGGCGGGTGCTGCTGGTCACTACCGGCGCCTGCGCGATTCATTGCCGTTATTGCTTCCGGCGGCATTTCCCCTATAGCGACGCCAACCCCGCCAACCATGACTGGGACGCCGCGCTGCAGTATATCGCATCTGACGCCACAATAAACGAGGTGATTTTGAGCGGTGGCGACCCATTGACGCTCTCGGATCAACGCCTCGCACCGCTGGCACAGCGCCTGTCTGACATTCCCCACCTGCGGCGGCTGCGCCTCCACACTCGCCTGCCGATTGTGTTGCCAGAACGGGTGGACGAAGCCTTGCTGGACTGGCTCCATGGTTCCCGCCTCAAAACCGTAATGGTCATCCACGCCAATCACGCCAACGAGATCGACGCCACCGTCGCCACGGCCCTGTCACGCCTCACCCAGGCGGGCGTGGTGCTACTCAATCAGTCCGTGCTATTACGCGGCGTCAATGATAGCGTACGCGCCCTGGCCGAGCTTAGCGAGCGCCTGTTTGAGGCGGGCGTTACTCCCTATTACCTGCATCTGCTCGACAAAGTGCAAGGCGCCAGCCATTTTGACGTAAACCCCGCCCAGGCTCAACAACTTATGCAAGATCTGCGGAATTGCCTGCCGGGTTATTTAGTGCCACGGCTAGTGCATGAACACGCGGGCGCCCCCAGCAAACTGCCGGTTTATTAACGCACCCTATGCCGTAGCGCTTGCATAAATTCCCGCGCGTCCTTCCCACAAACTGCTAAATAATTAATCACTCCCGCCGATAAATAAAATAGCGCGGGCTGCGCTGACTGTGGCACACGAGTCTTACATCACTAAACGGGAAGCGCGACATGGAAAATAGCAGTATTATCAAATTACATTTCCCGCAAAAACATGAACGCCTTGAGAACCCCGGACAAACTCATCCAGTCAAAGTAAAAGACTGGCTGGATCGTTTGCGCCTGTCAAACACTGGGGAAAACAGCGGCGAAACAACGCGCCTGGTCTATCAGGAATTAACCACCCTGAACCGTTCCACTATTCCCGCGCAACACCGCTTGCAAATCCTCGAATTTTTCAGGGCGCCAGTGCAGCACGTCACCACTGAATTAAAAAAACATTATCTGGGCGTGCCGTTACCGTTAACTGAAATCAACCTGAAAGCAGCGCATTTAAGCCGTGAATTGCACATGGAAATGGCCAACGGCTACAAGATTATCATTGATAATCTGTTAATCAATAATGCCACCGCCAGCATGATGCTGATCCATCTGCATCGCGCCATCAGCTACCTGAACCGCGTGATACTCACGTCTTACCAGATGTGCGCCACTTGCCCGCCTACCGTATGGCACGACATTCATCAACTCTATCGTTATGCCGAGCAAAAAAAACTGCACGACAGCCCGATAGAAGACCATGATAATCCCGTTGACAGCTATCGCAGCATCAACAGCATTTACAAGCAATGCCTGTTATTGGCCTTGACCAATCCCTATCAATTATCCCAGGCAGGCATCACCGATATTTATGCGGCTCTCAGCGGCGACTGGCCTTTATATAGCGGACTCACTGTGGCAACCGACCCCAACAGCGTGTCAGGCGCATTTATTGTAAACCTCACCCAGGATGAACCGCCCAGCGCGTTGGCGTATAGCAAAGACTGCCCGATGGAATCGTGCCGCGCATTGGACACCACTGCCCTGGTGGAATATTTACATAAGCTTGCTGATGGCCCGCCCGAACAATCCATCCCTGAGGCCACTGCGCCTGCCTTGGCGCCCGGTTTATTACGCTGGTTAATTTCGGCGTGGGGCATTGTGTCCCGACGCACTTTTCCGCGCCTGAGAAAAACTGGCGCATTTACGCTGTCGATAGGGTTTCAGGCTGCGTACCACTTCGCCGTGCAGGGATGCACAAGTGTCGCCAGAGGCAGGATGCCGGAAGCGACCGCCGTGCAGGGAAAAGCGGCGCCTGCACGCAATAAAAATCCCGGAAAATCCCTGGTATTATTGACCAACCCCACCTATAACGGCGCTGAAAAATCCACGGCAACACGCAACAATAGTGTGCGTGGCGATTACTTCAAAAGACAGCTCACCGATAACAATTCCGGCGATAAAAATCTCACGGCAAAATTACAAGGGAATGAAGCAACACCTCCCACTTACACCTGCACGGTCATTAATGAAAGTACCGGCGGCGCAGGCCTGGCATGGAAAGGTGATAATCAGCAAAAGAAATTTCGCACCGGAGAAATCGTCAGCATTAAAATTGCCAACGACCAAGGTTCATCTGAATGGGAACTGGCAGTGATACGCTGGGTAAGAAATTCAATGCCCGAAGAACTTGAATTTGGCATTCAAATGCTGGCGCCCACCGCAGAAGCCGTGTTTGTGCGCACCCTGATTGCAGAAAGAAACGGTGAACCCGCCATTCCTGCCTTATTGTTACCTGAAGTAAAAAACGATAACCAATCCATCTCTCTCATTACACCGGCCAACGCCTTCCCGATTGGCGCTGAAGTTACCATTAGCATGAGCTGTGGAACACGCCATGCCTTATTAACGGAAACCTTGGAAAATACCGCTGGTTTTACGCAATTTCGCTTTATGCCCGTGCAAACAGCCGATGAAATTCTTGCATCCATCAATCAAACCCATGACCGGGACTTCGAGAGCCTATGGGCTGCGCTGTAGAAATATTCGATAATAAAAATCCCCGCAGCAAGCTGGGGTATTTCTATGTCATTCCGAGCACAGCGAGGAATCTTAAGCAAGATCCCTCAAAGTTCTCTCACATTCGTTCGAGACTCGGGATGACAATACACGCAGCAAGCTGCGGGGAGAGCATCGGGAGGGGGCCAAACCCGAAGAGATTAAATAGGGAGGCGCGCAGGCCTCTTTCACAGAACCCCAAAACGCGCCAAGTTATTGCTTAAGTATTCGCCACACCTGCCGCTATTCCTTTAGAGCCTGTTCAATATCTCGATCAAGGGATGCAGCGCAAGGCAAAAGTGACCGAAAAAGCGGAGTGTACACGCAGTACATGAGCATTTTGAGGGCACTTTTAACGCCGCGATGCGCCCTTCAGCGAGATATTGAATAGGCTCTAATATGCCCTCACACACCTGCGGGGGGCCATCCAGGACTGCCGCGCCATGGGACATCACAGCACGACTCACTTACAAATCCCGTCCATCCGGGAATCTCACGATTTAGGATTTGATGCACATCCCACCAAAGTTAAAGCGTGGGTTGAGAAATTACCTCTTGCCGATGTCGGCAGATCCGCGCGCATGATTTACCATGCCCTGGTCACCATGAATAGAACGCTGATTGCCATGCAGCATCGCAGTCAAATTCTGGAATTATTCCGGGAGCCCACTCACCACATTACTGAAACCCTGAAAAAATACTACATTGGCCAGGCATTTCCCCTGGCTGACAAAAATTATAAAGCAGCGATGCTGGCGCGCGAACTGCACTCGGAAATGGCGAACGGTTATAAAATTGTGCTGAGCAGTCTTTTAACCAATCAGACACCGGTATTTACGGCTGGAAAATCCTTAATACCCTTGCATCGTGCCATGCATTATCTAACTGAGTTACTGATTACATCCTATCAAACCTACACTCCTTGCCCTGCAACTACGTGGCACGATATTCATCAGTTACACCACCACGCCGAACTGAAAGTGCTCGATCAAAGCCCTATTCATGATGGCAGCCATAAAATGCCGCCCCATCATAATATTGGTAACCTCTATAAAAAAATTCTGCTCTTAAGCATCGCCGGGCCTTATCACTTATCTCAGAGTGAGATCAGCACAGCATTTTCAGCACTTGATCAATGGGCCGCACACAGCACCTTAACACCCATGCTAAACGCGGATGACCTACCCGAGGCCTACATCATTAATCAAGACAAGGATGAACCCACGGCTTTTTTAACAGCTAACCGCCTGCGGCGCGACAAAAACCGCATCCTGAGCGGCTGTCTAGCGCTTAACACCACGGACTTGGTCGCTCACCTGCACAGCATCGCCAATCAAACCACTCCCCAGGCCCTGCTGCCTGCAGAAGCCCAGCTATCCCCCGCGCTGGTGCGGCGGCTGATATCCGCCTGGTCAATGACATCCAAACGCAATCTTTCGCGTATTCAAAAAAATGCAACGCTGATTATTGGTCTGGGCTTAAAAACAGCCCATCATGTCACGGCTAATAATCTTGATCCTGATAAAGTGCGGCCTCACCATATCCCAGCCCCCAACGTGGCCCAATTTACCAGCCGTGAATTAGGTGGCGCAGAAACTACCGCGCCAGCACATGATGTATGGAATAGATCTCATCAAACCGCTTATGCCCGAACCCAACAAGGCTTAACTAATGACGAGGATATCGGAAAATCCATCCAGGGCATGTCAGTGTATGCCACTTACAACTGCAAGGTAGTCAATGAAAGTGCTGGCGGCGCGTGCTTATCATGGACAGATACGCTCACTACCGCGTTACGCATTGGCGAAATTATTGCCGTGCATGGCACCCGCGAAGAAGATACCAGCGAATGGGGCATCGCCACTATTCGCTGGATGAAAAACACCACACCCACAACGCTCGAGTTTGGCATTCAGATGCTCACCCCCACCGCTGAGGCCGTGCAGATACGGCGTGCAGACACGGAAATAAACGAGTTTTTAGCGGGGTTACTTTTGCCGGAATTAAAAGTCATCAACCAGGCCGCCACATTAATCGTACCCGCGCAACTATTCACTTCAGGTGATAAAATATTGGTGAAGATCAATAATTGCACCCAGCATTTCATCCTCCATGAACTCGTGGAGGATACCGGTATTTTCAATCAATTCCGCTTTTCACTGGCGCCCAATCTCAGTGAACCATTGATGTCTGCCAGCACCGAAGACAAGCAAAAAGAATTCGAGTCACTGTGGGCAACCATTTAATCCCATCGCGATTCCCGGTATTTCCTCGAGGCTGTCATTTCGACCAAAGGCGACCGCCATGGATGGCGGAAGGTAGAGCAACGCAGGAGCAGTTGCCGGGAGAAATCCTGGATTCCTCGCTACGCTCGGAATGACATGACTTAACCTACAAAACTTTTTCAAGGTTTAAGTTCTCAATAAAGAGGCAAACGCCTCTGCCGCCACTGGCCGACCGAAATAGTAGCCTTGGCCTTCGTCGCACTGCCGCGCCAGCAGCATTGCATGCTGCTCCGAGGTTTCGACACCTTCCGCAATCACGCGGTGCTTGAGGCTTTTACCCATACTGATCACGGCACTGACGAGGCTGGCGTCACCTGGGTTACAAGTCATGTCATTGACGAACGACTGGTCGATCTTCAGGGTATTGATGGGAAACCGCCGCAGATAACTCAGGCTGGAATAGCCAGTGCCGAAGTCATCCACCGTAAGCTTTACCCCCAAGTCTGCGAGTGCATGCAGCATGCGATTGGTAGCGTCCGCATCGCGCATCAGGACGCTTTCAGTCAATTCGAGCTCCAGATAGCGTGGCTCCAAACCCGTGTCCAAAAGTGTCGCCTGTATATTTTCGATAAAATCCTTGGCGCGGAATTCGAGCGCGGAGGTGTTGACGGCGACAGTGATCGGCGGCAAGCCCGCCTGCAGCCAGACCCGAGCCTGGCGGCAGGCTTCGCGCAGCACCCAGCGACCCATCGGCAGGATCAGGCCACAATCTTCGGCGATGGGCACGAAATGTCCGGGCAGCAGCAACCCGCGCTCCGGATGCTGCCAGCGAATGAGCGCCTCGACGCCGACAATCGCGCCGCTGTGAAGATTTATTTTCGGCTGGTAGTGCAACACAAATTCCTGCCGTTCCAGCGCGCGGCGCAGGCTGGCTTCGATGGACTGCCGCTGGACGGCCCGAACATTCATGCTCTGCTCGAAAAATTTGTAATTGTTCCGGCCGTTTTCCCTGGCGCTGTACATCGCCGTGTCGGCGCTCATGATCAGGGTTTCCGCGTCCTGACCATCGTCGGGGTAAATGCTGATGCCGATACTCGCGCCGATATGGAGATCGTGCCGGTCAATGTTGTGCGGCAGCGCGAGCGCCGCGAGTATCTTTTGCGCGGACAGCGCCGCGTCTTCTGCGCGCTCAATAGTGGGAAACAGCAGTACAAATTCGTCCCCACCCCGGCGACTGACGGTGTCTGAGTGACGCACACAACTCACCAGGCGTTGCGCCACCGACCGCAATAATTGGTCGCCCACCGCATGCCCAAGGGAATCGTTGATATATTTAAATTGATCCAGATCCATAAACATCACCGCAAGTTGCCTGCCTTGACGACGCGCCAACTCAATCGCCTGGTTAAGCCGGTCTTGCAGCAATATACGATTAGGCAAGTCGGTGAGCACATCGTGATGGGCCAAATGATCCAGCTCAACCTTAACCGTAAGGACTTGTTCAGTCAGTTTCTGTGCTTCAATGGCAGCAGTGACCAGATGTGCGTTTGCTTGCTGCAACATAATGATGTGGGCGGGCGCTGTCTGCATCTCTGCCGCGCGAATTTCATGCTCGCGCGAGGTGGCTGCCCTTTCGCGCGCATGGGCTTCTCCTTCCCGTATCTGCACCACTCCCTCGCGCACATGGGCAGCGTCTTCACGCAAGTCGGCAGCATCTTCTCGTGCCGTGGCCGATTTCTCGCGGCTTAAAACCGCCGCTTCATCGTCAACGACGGCGCTTTCCCTATGCGTGATATCTTTGTCGAGGACATCTGCCGATCTGTCTTCGATCTGGCCCGGTTGACGCAGGTCACCGGTATCAAAAGCGCCGTTCTTGTCCGTGCCGTTCATGGGCGCCCTCCGTCAGCCGGGGGGTCGGGCGGCAGGCTGACCGTGGGCCGCCCCGACATGATGCCGTCATATTCGCTCAGGGTCTCGCCCAGCACGATGCCCTGGTCGGTGATGTCAAACAGGCGAATGTCCTTGCTGTGTTCACTGCCGCGCACTTTCACCACCGATATCACGCGCTTGAACTGGCCCGCGAGTTCGATATAGCGCTGCACGATAATCGCGTCCGCGAGAAACGCGCTGCCATACGGGCTGAAGCGCAAATCGGTGTAGCGGTCTTCCAGTTCGGCGAGCATCAAAATGGTGACGCCCATGCCGGTCAGCTCGGCGATCATCCGGTACAGCGAGCCGCGAAAGTCTTCGCGGAACTCGGGCGCCAGCGCCAGTTCAAACCCCGACAGGGAGTCGATGACGACGCGTTTTGCCTGCATGCGCTGGATCATTTCGATCAGGTCATGCAGGGTTTGATCGATCGACAGGTCCAGCGAGCGCGTGTCGATCACCCCCACCTGGTGCGACGTGACCAGGCGATGCAGCGTGGTGCTCAGCAGTTGGCTGGGGGTCTTCTCGAACGCCGCCATCACCCCCGGTTCGCCGCGCCGTACGCCTTCGGCGAGAAATTCGGTGGCGAGTATGGTTTTCCCCGACCCCGAGGGCCCGACCAGCAGCAGCGAATAGCCCACCGGCAGGCCGCCGCCCAGCATCTCGTCCAGGCCCGCCACGCCCATCGCCAGACGCGCGTACGCCGGGGCGGCGGGCGCGGCCGCCTCCGGAATTCCGCCCGACCCGACAATCGCCCGCGGGAACACCTGGAGGCCGGTTTCATTGATGCGGAAGGTATGCAGCCCCGGCGCGTGGCCCTGGCCGCGCATTTTCACCACCTGCATCTTGCGCACCATGGAATTGCGGTGCAGGTTCTGTGACAGCCACAGGATGCCGTCCGCCACGGTAAACACCGGGCTGGACTCGGCTTCCGGCAACAAGTATTCCCCGATCAAAAAGGTGGTGGCCTGCCAACTGGTCATTTGCATGCCGAGCTGTTGCACGAAGCGCTGCAACGCGGACGCGCCCTGGTTCACTTGCTGGGTTGACTGCACCACGGAGCGGAACGAATCGACAAACACCAGACTGGGGGCGAAGTCTTGCACTTCTTCGGCGATGCGCGCCAGGACGCGGTCAAAATCGCCTTCCAGCAGGTCGGCCGAGAGATTGACGAAGCGGATCGCCTCATTGATTTTGGCGACATCAAAAAACGCAAATTGCTGCTGGTAACGCAGCATCTTCAACGCCGGTTCGCCGAGCACCGTGAAGAACAGCGCGCGGTTGTCCGGGGTGGCCAGGGCGAACATGATCTGGTGCGCGAGCGTGGTTTTGCCGCTGCCCGGCGTGCCCGCGATCAGGTTGAACGAAAATTCCGGCAGGCCGCCGCCCAACAGATTGTCCAGCCCCGGCACGCCGGTGGCCAGGCGCCGTATGCTTACCTTGTGGCTCATGGTTGACTTCCTTGGTTGGCGTCCGGCGCGGCATCACTGCCCCACGCCGACTGTAAAATACGCGTGGTTAACGGCTCGCCAATCAGCGAGGCCAGGATATCGGTGAAGGTAATGAGGAGTAAACGATTCGCGGCGCGGGCCTCGGCGGGGGGGTGGCCTGCCAGGTTTATTTTCAAGTCCGCGAAGCGCTGAGGGGCCGGGGGTGAACGCGCGCTGGCGGCCAGCCAGGGAAAGGTGGACGCGGCGAGGAAGACACTGCGCGCATACAGCGAAGCAAAACCGCCTTCCCCCACGATCGCGATAATGTGCGTCGCCAGGGGTTCCCATGCCAGAATCGCGGCGTCCGCGCCACCTTCAGCCGGGCGCGCCAGGCGGGCGTCGATTATCAGGTGGCGCGGCGATCCACGGGCTTCCATCGGGATACATCCATGATTAGTTGATATCTAAATAACGACCGTAGTGGAATACAATCGCTCCCCCAATTCAGACAATCAGTTAGGTGGCGCATATTTAACATGCGCCACCTATAATTCTGTGTCAACACAATAGTCTACTCTTAAATTTAAAACTTTATCTCATCTATTAGCGCTTGTAAAAAACTTGATCAGCACATCAAAGCGAACATGCAGCCTCCTCTATCGCCATGATTATAATTACGCCACTTCTCAGTGAGGCCAGAGAGCATAGGTGAGCGAGCCGGCCGGATTGTTGTGAAAAACAACACCTGTCATTCCGAACGCATGTGAGGAATCCTTGAAGATCTCCCAAAGATCTCTCACCTGCGTTCGAGACTCGAGACAAGGATTTCTCGCTACGCTCGAAATGACAGTAAATATGGGCGTTTTGTCAAATTGCTGGCTTGCATGTCGAGAACTGGGTTTAATAAAAAACCGAGACCTCCCTCTCACCCTGTCATTCTCTGTAAAAAAGCTGGAAATGGTACAGGGTTACGGGAAACTGCGCAGGTTATCCAAATTCTATTGGATAACGTTGGAGTTAAGGGGAGCGCCGCTTTTGGCGCGTCCCTCTTGCGCGAGGGGTTAGGCCGGTTTTCGGTTCGACAAGACGCCCTGTGACATATTCTGCGGCCTTTGCTTGAATATCATCAAGGTCTCGGGAGGAGATGCGAATATTGACGCGCTTGTCTTTTGCCAGAGATGCAGAAGCCATTGCCGCAAAACGTGCAATTTCACTTTTGCCTTTTGGCGAAGGTTGCCATTCGCCTCTCTCAAAAGAAGCCAAAATTTCTTCCTCAAGTTTACGTTCTTTATCCAGTTTAGGTTCTTTATCCATTGCAACGCTCCTCATCAAGATAAATACGTGTGGCTTTTCGGCTCGGGATTATTGTTTTCAGGAAGACCTCTTGTTTTGTCTCCACAAACGGTACCAGATAGGCATAGCCACGAATGCGAACCACAAACATACGTTGGTTCGGATATTGATCTGTGTTCGGATGATCCAGCACGACGAGAAGGCCACCATTCGACATGGCCGATAGCACCTCCTCAAAAGACACGCCTCGCTCAGCTTTGAGGCGGATATTTTTATCGGTGTTCCAGTTCACAGGCTTCACGTGGATGATCTTACACCCGTGTGCCTTATGGCATCAAGAGGCCTAACCTGCTTTATTGGCCGTAAACAAACTGTGGTAAGTCGTGGAATGTGGTGGGCCGTGCGGGATTCGAACCTGCGACCTACTGATTAAGAGTCAGCAGCTCTACCAACTGAGCTAACGGCCCGAAGAAATAAGACAGAAAATGGGGTGACCGATGGGGCTCGAACCCACGACAACCGGAATCACAATCCGGGACTCTACCAACTGAGCTACGGCCACCATAAGTGTGCTGCCCGCGCGGATGCCCGCGAGCATGTTCAATACTGGCGCGCCCGGCAGGACTCGAACCTGCTACCCTCGGCTTAGAAGGCCGATGCTCTATCCGGATGAGCTACGGGCGCTAACAGCCAAAGCGGGCAGTATACCCCTAAAAACAGCGGAGGTGACCTACGGCGAATGTATCAGAGCATTTTGCACTCTTGCACGCTCACCGCAAACACTCAGCGCCATCTTCAGAATAGCGGGCAAAAACCTGCAAAGTTACTGAAATTACAACAGAAAATGGTCGGGGTAGAGGGATTCGAACTCTCGACATCCTGCTCCCAAAGCAGGCGCGCTACCAGGCTGCGCTATACCCCGAACGTGTACTCATCCCACCGCAACCCTAAAAACACCCAGCCTGCGGCACGAAGCCAGTAATAATACTTATTATAGCCCACCACGTCAATTTTTTTGAGGCTTCTAACCAACAATCCTTCCCCCCTCTTACGCGGGTCTACCATTGAAATTGTGGATGGCGCCCATTGGCGAGAAGCGTAGCATCACTTTCTGACGCAATTGATCGTGGCTCTGTAAGTGGACGAGCCGCAGGGATGATCTCTCCATTTGGCTTGTCTTTAATCAGGCGTCATTGATGAACCCTCCCTCTCCCCTCAATCCGAGTGGCCATTGATGTCGGCAGTGATCGTCACTTTGTGGCGGCCGGCCTGCCGGATGGCAAAATCCCCGAAGAATTCAATATCAGCCACCCCAGTAGCGGTTTTGACGAATTCTTCCAGCGGATCGAAGCCATCGAAAAGCGTTATCCACGGCCGGTGGCCGTGAGCCATGGAAGGCTTTAATGGGTGGGCACGCCCGCTGGACGGACACCTCCGGCGGCACGGCTATCGCCTGTACAATGCCAACAACCGCTGGTTTCTCAACTTCCTGACCTGCCGCGGCAAGCTAAAAAGTCCAACGCTGGGTTAGCGAAATCCCCCACGCGCACAGTGACAACGCAAAACAACCCTGTGTTCCTGTCAATTTATGCCGTATTCAAATTGGAGTGCCTCAATATCAGGCACAAAATAGGCCACTTTGGAATACGAGTGAAGCTCTTTCTCAAAGCAACCCGACAGGCTTATTTAAAACTTCAGATTTTGCGGGCTGCGTAACATCAGTTAATTAACATGACGGCAAACTTGAGACGTTTCACCTCCCAATGCTCCGGCACCTCCCCCAACCACTCCACGCCGGAGTCTTTCATCTTTGCCTGGGGATCAAGACCCTTGGTGAAGGCATGGCTGATGAGGGCGGTGCGCTTTTCCGTGAGCTTTTCCAGAAGCGCTTCTTTTTTGGCAATGAGGGCGTCGGTCTGCGCGGTTTTGTGATCGAGAAAGCGGGCGATGGTGTGTTGTTCTTCATATTCAGGTAGCAGCATTGGCAAATTGCCAATGTAATTCCAGCTTGCGCGGGGCATCTTGCTGCCATAGGTGGATGAATCCACCATGCGAACGAAATCACGTGAGACCATGGAATAACGCAAAAAACCTTCATGCACCTGATTGGTCGGTCGGAGCACTAACGCCTCAGTTGAAACAAGACCTTCGTGTTCAGCCAGATAAACTAAGGAATCGCGCCGCTATTCCTTCGCTACTCGCACTCTCATCGTCAACCTGCTTACCGCTCCAAGATTCAATATGTTCCAAACCCATGTAATCGAGTTCTGGTGCGTCTGCATCAAGTTTCTCGCCAATGAGGTTAACCGTGAATTTAAGACGTTTGATTCCCCAGCTTTTGGGGATACCGCATAGATCCCGCTCTCTAGCGCCTTGATGTCGGCCTCGATCTCGCCCAGGGCGCGCGGCGGCTGGTAACCATAGAAATGGCGGTTGAGCGGGATGCCATTGAAGCCCTGCTCCGTGCATTCCTCTTCGACAAAATTTTTTTCCGGTTTCCATTCCACGCCGAAGGGCGGGTTGGCGAACATGTAATGAAACTGTCTGGCGGGGTGGCCATCGTGGGGCACGAAGTTGCCCGTAAGCCGTTTGGCGTTCTTGATGCCGAGGGTGTCGCCATACACCAGGTTGTCGATGGACTCGTCCTTGATCAAGAGATCGGAGCAACAGATGGCGTAAGCCTCGGGGTTGTATTCCTGGCCGAACAATTCGATGTGCGCATCAGAGTTCTGTTCTTGGATAAACTCCTGACTCACCGAGAGCATGCCGCCCGTGCCAGCGGTGGGGTCGTAGATGCTTTTGTAGATTTGTTTTTTATAAATATCCTGCTCGCTGGTGAACACCAGATTCACCATCAGGCGGATGACTTCGCGCGGGGTGAAGTGATCCCCCGCCTCTTCGTTGGCCTGCTCGTTGAATTTACGCACCAGCTCTTCGAACAGCTAGCCCATTTGCAGGTTGGAGATGCCCTGGGGCGAGAAGGCGTGGATATAGGCTACCAGGTTACTGGCGATATTGGCCGGGTCGCCCAGTAGTTTTTCAAAGGTGAATTTGCTGGTGTTATACAGCGGCTGGGTGCGCCCCGCCCCCACCGCCACGCGCGAAAAAGCCTTTTCCAGTGCGTTGTCTTTGAGACCCTTGGCCTTGAACGCCTTGAGCGACTCCAGCACTTTGTCCTTGGTGGGCGCCAGCACCAGATCGAGGCGGCGCAACACGATCAACGGCAGCATCACTTTGCGGTACTGGGGTGGACGGTAAGGGCCACGCAGTTTGTTGGCGATGGCCCAGATCAAGCCGATGAGGTTTTGGTGTTCGTTATGCGGCATGAGGTTGCTCTCGTTCAGTAACGGTGCGCGCACTACCGATGCTGATGCTTTGGCGGTTTATTCTGGAAACCGCACACCCTGTCCCCCGTCCAACTGCCATTTCAGGATCATCTCATGGAGCGTTCGGCAAATGACAGGCTGGCGCGAAATCCTTCGCGGACAAACATGCGGTCTGCGTATTGCTGCAATGGCTTGGCTTGATCCGGTAATTCAACACCAAACATGGGCAAGCGCCACAGCAAGGGCAACAGGCTGCAATCTGCCAAAGAAATTTCATTGCTCATGAAAAAAGGTTTCTGCAGAAGCGCCGGGGCGATCAAGGTTAATCCATCGCGTAGCTGTTTGCGCGCGCTGGCTATTTTCTTGCTGTCGCTGCCCTGAAGATCAGCCAGCAGGCTATACCAGTCATTATCCATACGGTATAAATAGCTGCGGGTGCGCGCGCGTGAAATCGGATCGACAGGCATCAAGGGTGGATGGGGGTAACGCTCCTCAACATATTCCATGATGATGTTTGAGCTGTATAACACCAGATCGCGCTCCACCATGGTCGGCAGGGTGTTGTAAGGATTAAGGTCGAGCAAATCTTCCGGTAAGTTATCATTACCCACATCAATGATTTCGGCGCGGATGTTCTTTTCGGCAAGCGCCAGACGCACCCGATGCGAATACGCGCAGGTGCCGCGCGAATACAGGGTAATGGACGACTTTCGGTTAGGGGATGACACGATACCGCCTTGGTGACCTGCTTACATACTGCATTGTAGCGTATTATGCTCCAAGTTGCGCGACTGCGCTCAGACCACGCTGCAAATCCGCCTGTAAATCCGCCACATCTTCCAGTCCCACGGCAACCCGTACCAATCCTTCGGTAATGCCGGCCTGCGCGCGCGCTTCAGGCGTGATGCGGCCATGCGTGGTGGTGGCGGGATGGGTGATGGTGCTCTTGCTGTCACCCAGATTCGCGGTGATGGAGATCATTTTGGTGGCGTCAATCAGCGCCCACGCGGCCTCTCGCCCACCTTTTACCTCAAAAGACAGCACGCCGCCAAATCCTGATTGCTGGCGCGCCGCAAGCGCATGCTGCGGATGCGAGGCAAGGCCGGGATAATTGACTGTGATGATTTGCGATTGTTTCTCCAGCCATTGCGCCAAATGCAGGGCGCTGGCGCAATGCGCGTACATGCGCAGACGCAAGGTTTCCAGGCCTTTCAGAAATACCCAGGCGTTAAACGGGCTCATGCTCGGCCCGGCGGTACGCAAAAAGCTATAAATACCGCCTCCTACCAACGCCTCACTGCCCACGATGGCGCCGCCTACGCATCGCCCCTGCCCATCAATAAATTTGGTAGCGGAATGCACGACAATATCTGCGCCCAGCGCCAGCGGTTTCTGCAAGGCAGGCGTGCAGAAACAATTATCTACCGCCAGCACACAGCCATGACGATGGGCAATTTCCGCGATCGCTGCGATGTCACCTATCTCCATCAACGGGTTCGACGGCGTTTCAAGAAACAGCAATTTTGTATTGGGGCGTATCGCCTGCTCCCAGGCGTTCGTATCAGTGAGCGACACAAACGTGGTGTCAATGCCAAAGCGCGCCAGGATATTACTGAACAGCAATACGGTAGGGCCGAACACGCTACGTGACGCAACAATGTGATCACCCGCCTTTAACAGGCCCAGGCACGTAGTGGCAATGGCGGCCATGCCCGAGGCGGTGGCCACACAGCGTTCACCGCCTTCCAGTGCGGCCAGGCGCTGCTCAAAAGTACGCACGGTAGGATTGGTAAAGCGCGAATAGATATTGCCTGGCGAACTTCCGGAAAAACGTGCGGCCGCCTCAGCGGCACTGGCAAAGACATAGCTGGCGGTGGTAAAAATCGGCTCGGATTGCTCACCTTCATGCGTGCGCACCTGACCCGCGCGCACCGCCAGGGTATCAAAACCGTATTCTTCAAATTCAGGATGTGACATGGATATGCTCCTTTATGACTTACCTTTTTGACTTAAAAACGGGCATAAAAAAACCCGCTCGCAGCATTCGCCAAAGCAGGTTACCCTCTTTAGCTGCATTTATTACGCGCCCGCAAGCTGAATCAAATCGGCGCAATAGGATTATAATACTAACATTATCGGCGATCTGTCAAAAAAATCGCCGAAGCTACAAGGTCACTTCATCAAAAAACGAGCACGAAAATGAAAAGATCTCTCTGCGGTCGAGACAAGGATTTCTCCCGGTGGTCGAAATGACAGAGGGTTGTCATCCCGAACGCAGTGAGGGATCCTGGCTTTGAGAGAATTATTAATAATAAATCGCCATGATGGATTTTTCGGGTTGATTTTTAATGCGGCGACCCTAGCCGAAGCTATAGATATGATCTATATCAGGAAACATTATACAGATCAATCATCGACGCTTCCGCATCGCGGATTTGCGCCATTTTATTCAAATCACTGCGGCGCTGCTCAAGATGGTCAAGATAGTCTTTAGTCACATCGCCCGTCACATACTCGCCAGTAAACACCGAGGCATCAAAATGCTCCAGGCGCGGATTGCCTTTGCGCACCGATTCAATCAGATCGGCAAGATCCTGGAATATTAAACGGTCGGCGCCAATTTCTGTCGCCACTTCCGCATCACTTCTACCATGGGCAATAAGTTCATCTGCCGCAGGCATGTCAATGCCATAAACATTGGGATAACGCACCGGCGGCGAGGCAGAGGCGAAATAGACTTTACGGGCGCCTGCTTCGCGTGCCATTTGAATAATTTGTTGTGAGGTAGTGCCACGCACAATCGAGTCATCGACCAGCAATACATTTTTGCGCTTGAATTCGAGAGCAATGGGATTAAGTTTTTGGCGCACGGATTTCTTGCGTTGCTTTTGTCCGGGCATGATGAAGGTGCGGCCAATGTAGCGGTTTTTAATAAACCCCTCACGGTAATTCACATCCAGGCGATTGGCGAGTTGCAACGCGGCCGTGCGGCTGGTATCCGGGATGGGGATGACCACGTCGATGTCGTGATCTGGCCATTCGCGCAGGATTTTATCGGCGAGTTTGTCGCCCATCCGCAGACGCGCTTTATATACCGATACATCATCAATAATTGAATCCGGACGCGCCAGGTAAACATATTCAAAAATACAGGGCGCATACACCGGAGCGTCCGCACACTGTTGCGTATGCAAACGGCCTTCCATGTCCACTGCCACAGCCTCACCCGGGGCAATGTCACGGATGCGATGAAAGCCCAGCGCATCAAGGGCGACGCTTTCAGAGGCGATCATGTATTCCGCACCGATGTCGGTGTCACGCTTGCCGAAGACTACCGGGCGTATACCATAAGGATCACGAAAGCCGACAATGCCATACCCTGCAATTAATACCACCACGGCATAGCTGCCACGGCAACGGCGATGCACACCCGCCACCGCATTGAAAATGTCACGCTCACTTATCTTGAGTTTGCCTTGCGCCTGTAATTCATGGGCGAAAATATTGAGCAGGATTTCAGTGTCAGAATCCGTGTTGATGTGACGGCGATCTTCAATGAAGAGCTCCTGCTTAAGCTGTGCGGCATTGGTCAGGTTGCCATTATGCGCAAGCGCAATACCAAACGGTGAGTTGACATAAAAAGGTTGCGCCTCGGCAGAGTTGGCGCGCCCTGCGGTAGGGTAGCGCGTATGCCCAATGCCCATGTTACCGCGCAAGTTCATCATGTGCCGGGAACGAAACACGTCACGCACCAGGCCATTATCCTTGCGCAGATAAAACTTGCCGTTGGCATCACACGTAACGATGCCCGCAGCGTCTTGCCCGCGATGTTGCAGCACAGTGAGCCCGTCATACAAGGACTGATTAACACTGCTGGTAGCGATGATACCGATAATGGCGCACATGAGGGTTACCTACTGTAATAATTCGGGATAAATCAGGATACTAGCTCTTGAATCTTTCAATAAAACTACGCGCGACACCACGCGGCAACACGTCGCCAACCCATACCAGCAGCGTTTTAAAATAATCGACAAATATAGAGGCTTCCCACCACGGGGCGCGCACCAGCGGCGTCACATTCATTATCATCACCAGCACGGTAATGATGACTACGCCACGCGCCAACCCAAAAAACATGCCGATGGAGCGATCAAGGCTGCTGAGACTGGTTTTACGTACAAACTTGTTAATAATGTAGCCAATGACCCCGCCCAGGATCAGGGTCACCAAAAAAAGAATCACAAACGACATCACCAACCGGGGCGAGGCTGCCGTTATAACATCGGCAAAAAGATCGGCAAGTTTAGGCGTGTATTCCAGCGCCACCCAGAAGGCCAGCACCCATACCAGCAGCGACAACACTTCGCGCACAAAACCGCGCAACACACCCACCAACACTGAAAGGCTAATGATGACGAAAATGGAAATGTCGACCCAACTCATGCCTGACTTAACCATGAACCTGGCGCATCATTGCGCCCTGTAACTACTATCCATAGATACCGCAAAAAATCACCCTTGCATCCAAAAAAATCAAATACCGTATTGCCGTGAACTGGCCACAACCCTCGCGTGCGCTGGAACGATTCAGCCACGGTGAAAAACCCTCATTTTAGCAAATTTCATAGGGTTTGACAAAGAAAGGAAACCAGGGACACAGGGATTACGGGGATCTCTAAAAATTCGATCGAACTGAAAGACAGTAGCGCACGATAAAACAATAGTTACAAAGGCTTGCGTCACACTAAAATGCGGCAACTGGCTAACCCTGTTGAAACATGCTTGGTGAAGTGGTGTGTTATCACGTGCTGGACTGGCGATTTACGGCAAAATCTCAACCTGGGTACCTTCTTTAACCAGATTCCAAACCACATCCATTTCATCGTTCTTCAACGAGATACAACCCTCTGTCCAATCTCGATGCCTGGATAAAAAACCGAGCCAACCGAGACCGTTCTGACCGTGAATCATGATCTGGCCGCCTGGGCTCACGCCACGCTTTTTTGCGGAAGCCACATCGTCTGGACTTGGGTAAGAAATATGGATGGCCTTGTAAAATGCGCTATCGGCTTTCTTGTAATCCAGCGTGTAGCGGCCTTCCGGCGTTCGCTTATCCCCTTCTTGTTGTTTGTGTCCTTTGGGATTGCCGCCAAGCGCCACCCTGAACTCATGGATAACTTTGCCTTCGGAAAAAAGCATGAGCTTGCGCTCAGACTTTATGACACGCACCAGGTCAACAGGCGCCTGCGCAAAAGATACGGATAGATAAAGACATAACAGTATGCAGAGCAAGATGCGCATGAGATTTCGAATTAACCCTTCGGCGCCACGTACCCCGACGGCACAGTCCGTAGGTGGGGTTAGCGTAGCGTAACCCGACGATTTCCCGACATGCCAACCACAATCAAACAATCCAACCCCATCACTCATGCCCCACCCCATCCAAATTCATCGCACCCCCAATCCGCTGGATACACGCCCGCCTCCACATACCGATGAAGGCTGGAATATGGCCATTCCATTGCGGATGAAACCAACCCATGCTTCACCGGATTGAAATGAATGTAATCAACGTGCCGGGAAAAATCCGCTTCATCCCGCAGCATGTGTTCCCAGGCTGTTTGTCGGGTTACGCTACGCTAACCCGACCTACGGAGCGATTTCGAAGGAGATCAGACCTCAAACACACGGCTGTGGTCTCGCGGATCAATCAAGATGATCTTGTCAAAGGCGTGCTGAATACTTGGCATTACTTCGACCCTGAACACTTCGAGATCCTCCACGTCCATGCCGTAGTTAATGTGATCTGTAAGAACAAGCCACCACTCTGGATACTTGTCTCGGTACGGTGCAATCTTGCGCTCCTTCACCGAAAGACAAAGTCGAAGATTCTTCTCCATCTCACACATGACCCACCCGCCTGAATCCTCGTCGCTACTTGCACCGAGGAGAAAAAAGCTTCCTTGGTCTTTCCCCGCACGAAGCAGATCCAGCTCGAAGTTTTGGGCGATTTTGATAGTTGTGGCAGTTCGGGACGTACTACGCATGAAAGAGAGAAGGGCCTGTTCAATCTTGGCTTGAAGCGGCTTCCACTGGCCGATTGGGCGCCGGAAGTCTATGCAGACGAACCAACTCTCACCATCGATAGATGAGCCCAGCATAGGTAGAGCTTGCTGCAAGCGCTGCAACAATGGAATGGCCAATTCTTCGAGCCCTTCCGCCGAACCATCAGGTCGTTCGTAGTTCTCATTGAGACGACGCACCTCAACACCAATGCTGCCGTCCAAGGAGAAGTCCGGTGGAATATTGCCGTCTGGCTCGAAAACCACAGCACCCCGGCCGAGAGCCAAGAGGTACTTCTCTACGAGCCGCTCTGATTCATCCATTGAGATCTAACTACCCTTCGGCGCCACATACCCCGATGGCACGTCCGAGCCTTCGCCAAAAAAGTATTTTTCGAGTTCGGCCTGCAAAAACTGCCGGGCTTTGGGATCGGCAAGTGCCAGGCGGTTTTCGTTAATCAGCATGGTCTGGTGTTTGATCCACATTTGCCAGGCTTCTTTGGAGACGGTTTCATAAATCTTTTTGCCCAGCACGCCGGGATACGGCGGCAGGTCGAGGGCTTCGGCTTCTTTGTTGAGTTTGATGCAGTGAATCATGCGTGCCATGTGGTGTGTTCTCCGGTGTGTGTAGTCAGGAATCTCTGATGCAAAACCTGCTGTCGAAATGACAGTTAATTTAATGACGCATATTTCAGAGCCTCTCTAACAGCCGCTGAACGGGCGCCGCTAATCCTAGCGCCTGGGGTGATGCGGGATTGTACCAGACGCTGGCACCTGCATCCATGACGCCGCTGGTGTGTTGCACACGGGCGCGCACCGGGGTGATGTCGAGGTGAAAATGGCTGAAGGTGTGGCGCAGCACGGGCCAGGCTTCCACGCTGTCGATGCGGCAACGCATTTTTTGCTCGCACCAGTCTTGAATGTCCCACCCGGTCGGGCATTCGGGAAAACTCCATAGTCCGCCCCAGATGCCAGTGGGCGGGCGCTGGATTAGCAGCACATGGTGATTGGCGTCGTGCAGCATCAGTAGTGTAGTCGCGCGCACTGGCAGGGTTTTGCGCGGCTTGGGGGTGGGGAAATCGCCGACGCGATTCTGCTGATGGGCGGCGCAATCAGCTTGTAGCGGACAGCGCGCACATGCCGGATTGGCGCGCGTGCATAACGTCGCACCCAGATCCATCATCGCCTGGGTGTAATGCGCTACACGTTGCTCCGGCACGGTGGCGGTGTGCTGTTCGGCCCAGCCCCACAGGGTTTGCTCGACAACGGCCTGCCCCGGCCAGCCGTCCACGGCATGAAAACGCGCCAGCACGCGCTTGACGTTGCCATCGAGAATCGCGTGGCGCTGACCGGTCGACAGGGCAAGAATCGCAGCAGCCGTGGATCGCCCAATCCCCGGCAAGGCCTGCACTGCGTCAATGTGCTGCGGAAACTCGCCGCCGTGCTGCGCCATAATCACCCCGGCGGCACGGTGCAGATTACGCGCGCGGGCATAGTAGCCCAGCCCCGTCCACAGGTGCAGCACCTCGTCCAGAGGCGCCGCCGCAAGCGTGAAAACGGCCGGAAAATGCTCCATAAACCTTTGAAAATATGGAATAACTGTTACAACCTGGGTTTGCTGTAACATTACTTCAGACACCCACACACGATAGGGTGTAGGCTCGCGCTGCCATGGCAGTGTGGTGCGGCCGTGGTCATCAAACCATTCCAGAACCTGATCGCTAAACTGCGCAATGGACATTAATGATCATCCTCAACGAGCGCACCATAATAGTGATAAGCCTAGTAATAAACTCATATGGTATGCTAATGTTCTGGTTTATTGTATAACGATAGTGTAATGGCGACCATTGAAGAACAAGACGTACGGATCAAAGTCAATGATGGCGTTACTGCCTGCGATGGGGTATTTTTCGAGACCCATTATACCCCGCACGACCGCCGCGTCAGGGCCATCAAAGCGCTGGGGGGATTGTGGGGGCTGGCGGTGTTATTGATACCTGTCCCTCCTATACATCTTGTGCTGATACCCGCGTTCTTGATCGCCGGACCCGTGGTGGCGTATAAACGCTATAAAACCAGTGTAGCCGCCAACCATGTAACTGGGGTGTGCCCCACGTGCAAGCAGGACATCAAACTTGCCCTGCAAACGGCGGATCACTTGCCGATGTGGAAATACTGCCCGAAATGCAGCGCGCCAGTACACATAGATGTAAAATAGACTCTATTCAAACTTTATTTATTGGAGGCGTGCCATGCGTGGCGTATTTGCTGTTTTTCTTTTAGCTGTGCTGTTACTGACCTTCACCGGCATGGTGGTCACCGGGCTGTATGCGTTGGGAGTCATTGGCCCGACAGATTAAATCCCGGAGCCTGCTCAAAATGGAGCGGGTGATGGGAATCGAACCCACGCTATCAGCTTGGGAAGCTGAAGTTCTACCATTGAACTACACCCGCGTTCAGCAATCTGGCATTTTTGCGCGTTTCGCGGCCCCCGTCAATGATGGAGTCAATGTTTTTTGCAATTCGTTTTTCTGGATAGTACCGTGAATCATAAATATCGGAATAGGATAAAACGGATGGATTTTTTCGCCAGGCCAGGCGCAGACCCGCCGCCGCACTCATTGTGCGGCAAGGGGTTGCAACGATGCATGGCGGAAAAAGACGCCGTTTTATGTTCCGATATTTATGATTCACGGTACTAGTGTATGGAAATTTTAGTTAATGGCGCATCGCGCCAAGTGCGTGATGGTTTTAGTATCGCAGACTTGATTGAAGACATGGCGCTGATGGACAAGCGCATCGCCGTGGAAGTTAACCTTGGCATTGTGCCGCGCAGCCAGCATGGCGCGCACCTTTTGCAACCCGGCGACCGGGTGGAGATTGTGCACGCCATCGGTGGCGGTTAGCCGCGAGTTGCACCTCGCCCCTTACATATTAACCCCCCATTTTTCAGGACTATACTCATGCCGCACACGCCTCTTAGTAACGACCCGCTGATTATCGCCGGAGTCACCTATCATTCTCGCCTGCTGGTGGGCACGGGCAAATACCGCGATCTTGAAGAAACGCGTCTGGCAACTGAAGCCAGCGGCGCGCAGATTGTTACGGTTGCGGTACGCCGCACCAATATTGGCCAGACGCCCGGCGAGCCGAACCTGCTGGATGTGTTGCCGCTGGACAAATATACCTTGCTGCCCAACACCGCTGGCTGCTATACCGCCGACGATGCTGTACGCACCTGCCACCTGGCGCGTGAACTCCTGGACGGCCATGACCTGGTAAAGCTGGAAGTGCTCGGTGATCCCAAGACGCTGTTTCCGGACATCAGCGCCACCTTCAAGGCCGCTGAGATTTTGATTAAAGATGGCTTCAAAGTCATGGTGTATACCAACGATGACCCCATCGCCGCCAAGCGCCTCGAAGAAATGGGCTGCGTGGCGGTGATGCCACTCGCCGCGCCGATCGGCTCGGGTCTGGGGATACGCAACCCTTACAATATCCGCATTATTGTTGAAAACGCCAAGGTGCCGATCTTGGTGGATGCAGGCGTGGGCACCGCCTCTGACGCCGCTGTGGCGATGGAGCTGGGCTGTGACGGCGTGCTGATGAACACTGCAATTGCCTGCGCCAAAAATCCAGTACTGATGGCTTCTGCCATGGGAAAAGCCATCGAAGCAGGCCGTGAGGCGTATCTTGCCGGCCGCATACCGCGTAAACTTTACGCTAACGCATCTTCACCATTAGATGGCACATTTTTTTGAATCCTGGTCATAATATTTTCGTAACATTCCTTTGGTATCATTTCCTTATTTGTGTCGCAATCAAGCTTGCCAATAATAATGAATGATGCCGACCTAAAACAGCCCGCGCTCTATATCAACCGCGAGCTGAGCCTGCTGCAGTTCAATCGACGCGTGCTGGAACAGGCCAGCGACGAAGCTGTCCCCTTGTTGGAACGGTTGCGTTTTCTGTGCATCCTCAGCAATAACCTTGATGAATTTTTTGAGACGCGCGTCGCCAGCCTCCAGGAGTGGACTAATCTCAATTCGGCAACCTATGTCGGCCCCGACAATCTCAGCCCACAAGAAACCTTGCGTCAGATCAGCATTGAAGTGCGCGCGCTGCTCGCCGAACAATACCGCATGCTTAATGACGTGCTGATTCCAAAATTGGCGGAACACGACATTCATTTTGTGCGCCGCAATCATTGGAATGCAAAGCAGAAACGCTGGGTAAAACATTTTTTTGAAAATGAATTGTTGCCGGTATTAAGTCCGCTAGGGCTGGATCCTGCGCACCCCTTCCCTAAAGTGCTTAACAAAAGCCTGAATTTTATTATTTCGCTTACTGGCAAAGACGCCTTCGGCCGCAGCAATGGTGTGGCTGTCCTGCAAGCGCCGCGCGCTTTGCCGCGGTTAATAAAAATGTCCGCCGAATGCTCCACAGGAACCCACGATTTTGTGTTTTTGACCTCTATCATTCATGCCCATATCAATGATCTTTTCCCTGGCATGAAAGTCACCGGCTGTTATCAATTCCGCATCACGCGTAATAGTGAATTATTTGTTGAAGAAACCGAGAATCTGTTACAGGCGGTAGAGGGCGAGTTGCCTTCACGCCGTTATGGGGAGGCAGTGCGCCTTGAAGTTGCAGACAATTGCCCTCCTGAAATGGTGGACTATCTACTCAAGCAATTTGACTTGGGCCAGGAGGATGCCTATCAAGTCCAGGGGCCAGTGAACCTGGCGCGCCTGATAACCATTCCCGACTCTGTAGACCGGCCCGATCTTAAATACCCGGCGTTCACACCCGGTATACCCACACGGCTAAAACGCAGCACGAATATTTTCCGCACATTGCGCCAGGGTGATATTCTGTTGCACCACCCTTTTGAATCATTCGCGCCGGTAATTGATTTTGTGCGCCAGGCAGCGGCTGACCCGAATGTATTAGCCATTAAACAAACTTTGTATCGTACCGGCCGTGATTCGGTATTGGTTGATGCGTTATTGGCGGCTGCGCACGCTGGTAAAGAAGTAACTGTGGTTATTGAATTGCTGGCGCGCTTCGACGAAGAAACCAACATCAATATGGCGACGCTGCTGCAGGAAGCAGGTGCGCATGTGGTATACGGTGTGGTGGGCTACAAAACCCACGCGAAAATGATTCTGGTGGTGCGGCGCGAAAAAGACGGGCTGCGTAACTATGTACATCTGGGCACGGGCAATTATCATGCGCGTACTGCACGGCAATATACCGATATAGGGTTGCTCACCGGCAATGAAATTATCGGCGAAGACGTGCACAAGATGTTCCTGCAACTGACCAGCCTGGGGCGCTTCACCACGTTGCGCAAGTTATTGCAGGCGCCCTTCAAGCTGCATAAACATCTTCTTGAGCAGATTGAGCATGAAATCGGGCACGCGCTGCATGGCCGCCCGGCGCATATCATGGCAAAAATGAATGCGCTGGTCGAACCAAACATTATTCGCGCTTTATATCGCGCTTCACAGGCGGGCGTAAAAATTGATTTGGTAATACGCGGCGTATGCTGCCTGCGCCCCGGCATCCCTGATGTTTCCGACAATATCAGTGTACGCTCTATAGTAGGCCGCTTTCTTGAACACAGCCGCGTTTTTTATTTTCATAACAACGGCGACATTAAAGTATACTGCGCCAGCGCGGACTGGATGGACCGTAATTTTTTCCGCCGCGTGGAAGTGGCTTTTCCTATCGAAGGAAAAATGTTGCGCAAACGCCTGATACAGGAAACATTGACCGCCTATCTTCAAGATGATACGCAGACATGGATTCTGCAGAGCGATGGCCAATATCAGCGCACTACTGCCGGTAATCGCAAGCCTTATTCAGTGCAAATGGTTTTGCTGGAAAAGCTGGCGGAAAATGTGTAGGCCTATGCAAGGCCGCAGCGCCCTCTCCCACAAGCGGGAGAGGAAGGGTCAAGTCAACTGAAATGGGTTAAATAACCGGTCGTATTCTTTAATGGCAAACCGATCCGTCATCCCCGCAATATAATCTGCCACAGCGCGCGCCCGACCCCCGTCCCCCCTGCTCTGCTCAAACGCCTGGACATTACGTAAGGATTCTGGCGGTAACAAATGTGGATCACCCATAAAAGCCTCGAACAATCCATTAATCACCCGCGCGGCCTTGGATGTCATGCGCCGTACCCGGTAATGCTGATAGAGGTTTTTACGCAGGAATTGCTTTAACTCAAGGTTTTGTGCATGCATCGCAGGGCTGAAGCCTATCAAAGGTTGCGGTAATCTGCGCGCTGCGTCACTGTCCGCAAGCTGCCCTCCTGTAAGCTGTGCCTGGCTGGTCTCCACAAGATCAACCACTTGACGATTAATCATGCGCCGCACAACTTCATGTACGATACGCCGCTCCGCCAAATCAGGATAGGCAGTTTTCACGATGTCATATTGTTCACGAAATAATGAAACACTCTGTAATTGCTGCATATCAATTAATCCGGCACGCAGGCCATCATCAATATCGTGATTATTATAGGCAATCTCATCGGCTAAATTGGCTAACTGCGCTTCAAGTCCGGCTTGTTGCCTGTTAATAAAACGCTGGCCAATATCGCCCAACTCTGCCGCCTTGCGCAATGAACAATGCTTCAATATGCCTTCGCGCGTTTCAAAGGTAAGATTCAGCCCGGGAAATTCCGCGTAGCGTTCTTCAAGTTTATCGACCACGCGCAATGATTGCAGGTTATGTTCAAAACCATCGAAGGCGTTCATACATTGATTCAAGGCATCCTGGCCGGCGTGTCCAAAAGGCGTGTGGCCTAAATCATGCGCCAGGGAAATCGCTTCGGTAAGATCTTCATTGAGGCTTAGCACACGCGCAATGGAGCGTCCGATTTGCGCCACTTCAATTGAGTGCGTCAGGCGCGTGCGAAACATATCGCCTTCGTGATTAACAAACACCTGGGTTTTATATTCGAGGCGGCGAAACGCAGCGGAATGCACAATGCGATCCCGGTCGCGCTGGTATTCGCTGCGGTAAGTGGGCGGCACCTCCGCGTAACGGCGGCCACGCGATTTTTCGGGATGGGCGGCGTAAGGTGCGAGATGCAGTGGCGCGTTCATGATTTAGCCATTATTTATCAAGGCTCACGACATTCGTTGATGACTGCCGCGAGTAACTCTGGCGCAAAATCATCTGTGACGATGGCCTTACCGATGGCTTCGAGCAACACCAAGCGAATCCTGCCATCTTTGACTTTTTTATCTACGCCCATCAGATCAATAAAGCGTGCTGTGTCTAATACTGCTGGCGCGCGGATGGGCAGATTGGCACGCTGTATCAAAGCCTCGGTGCGCGCCACATCGGCATGACTCAGCCTACCCAGCCGTGCCGACATGCGCGCTGCCATGCACATGCCTGTCGCCACTGCTTCGCCATGCAGCCACACTCCGTAGCCCATGCCGGTTTCGATAGCATGGCCAAACGTGTGGCCAAGATTGAGCAAGGCACGCACGCCACTTTCACGCTCGTCGGCGATGACTACCTGGGCTTTATCAAAACACGAGCGTTCCACGGCAACCATCAGTGACGCTGGGTCGCGCGCCAGTAACTTATGTATATTAACTTCCAGCCAGCCAAAAAATTCCGGGTCGCCTATCAAGCCATATTTAATCACCTCGGCGAGACCCGCGCTCAGCTCCCGGTCGGGCAAGGTATTCAGTGTGTCAATATCGGCAATCACGCAACGCGGCTGATGAAACGCGCCTATCATATTTTTACCCAGCGCATGATTGACGCCGGTTTTACCGCCGACGGATGAATCCACTTGTGCCAGCAGTGTGGTAGGGATCTGAATAAAATCCACGCCGCGCTGATAACACGCTGCGGCAAAGCCCGTCATGTCACCGATCACCCCGCCGCCCAGCGCCACCAGCGTGACGCTACGGTCAAACTGCTTGCTGAGCAGGCTGTCAAAAATGCGGTTGAGAACTTCCAGCGTTTTGTACTGCTCGCCATCGGGTAAAATTACCGTGTCGTAGCGCCGAACCGCGCTCGCGCCGCGCAATGTGGCCAGGGTCTTTTCCAGATACAGCGGCGCTACCGTGTCATTCGTCACCACCAGCACCTGTTTTCCAGCAATGTGCCGCGTGAATAACTCAGACTGCCCCAGCAATCCACTGCCAATATAAATCGGGTAATGACGCTCACCAAGCTCGACGCGCAAAGTTTTAATATTATTCATAATGCTTTACTTTTTGTTGGGGGCTGCGCGATAGATTGTGTGCCATGCCGCAACCAGCCTTCGATCGCGTTCAAAGTGGCGCGCACGCTGCAACGGTCTGTCTCCACCACCAGATCAGCAATCTCGCGGTACAGCGGATCACGCTGCTCCAGAATCTGTTGTAGTCGCGCACGCGGGTCATCCGTCTGTAACAACGGGCGGTTGTGGTCTTTGGCGGTACGTTTCAGCAGGTGTTCCAGCGAGGCGCGCAAATAAACCACCTGCCCGCGTGCGGCCAAGTGCGCGCGGTTAGCCGCATCCAGCACCGCGCCACCGCCAGTGGCCAGCACAATGCCGCTACGCTGGGTCAGCTCGTCGATCATCTCGCGCTCGCGGCGGCGAAAGCCTGCTTCGCCTTCCACCTCAAAAATCAAAGGGATACTCGCGCCCGTGCGGCTCTCGATCTCATGGTCACTGTCCATAAAATCCAGCCCCAGCGACTTGGCGAGCTGGCGGCCAATGGTGGTTTTGCCCGCGCCCATCGGGCCAATCAGGAAGATATTGTCGGATTTGGTTGCGTTGCTTGGTGTGCTCATCAGCAAATAGTATGCCGAATGGGGAGAAATGAAAAGGGAAAGGCCGCAAAAGCGGCCTTTCATACAAAGTAAATAATAATAATTATTTGTAAGGTTTGATCAATCAATCACACTAACTGTGGCAGAGCGCGGTTCGCCACTGGGCGCGGTCACGGTCACGGTCAATGTACCCGTGCTCGCGGTACCATCACTGGCAAGACCTACGCTATAGCTCAATGGCCCATTGAAACTGGTGTTGCCGACAGTGTAGCTGGTGGAGCCAGAAAGTGTACCATTACTGCTCGAGATAACGATGGTTGTGCCCTTGGGCATCGGCTGGTTGTGGGCAAAATCACCAACTGTGATCGTTACCGTCTGAGGCGCCCCGCTCACATTGACTGTGGGGCTTGGACTTATACCTATAGTTGCAAACGAGTCTGCCATTACCAGCACCAAGTCATCACGCACACTCACAGTCTTGGCGGTACCGCATAAAGTAGCGTGCTCGCACAGTATCCCGTTGAATTTCCCATCTGCCGCATCATACACAGCGTTCACGGTGAAATCAGAGAAAAACTCCCCGGCATCATATACGCCATTTTCATTATCGTCACGAAATGCTTCAGGGAAATCATTTGCGGGGGAGAAAGTATCCGCATTGTCGAATTTGCCGTTCCCATTGGTATCCACGAAACTTTCCTCACCAATAACCGTCGCCAAAATGGTCGCCCGACCAGTGGAGGGACGAAAATCCTGGCTGATCCAATCCACGGAGCAAGCGCCGACAGTAGTGGTGCATGAGCCACCGATGGAACCACCCTCAGTAGTAAATGTCACCGCTGTTCCATCCGGCACCGGGTTATTAAAGCGGTCGGCAAGACGGGCGGTAATTTTCACGACTACGCCATCAATGCGCCAGGCCTCCGGGTTAAGTGTCTCCGCGCTCAGGGATATATTCTTTTGATTGGGTATTCCGGTAGTAATTGCTAATTGATCAGATTGAGTGGCAATAACCGGGCTGGTGCCGACAATCGTCGCGGTAACGCGCACCGGTGTGGGTATAGTGCCCGACTGGACTACGGTTTGCGCCTGTCCATTGGCATCGGTTCGTGCGGTCGCAGGGCTAATGGACACACCACCGACTGTGGTATCCAGTACAAAAGTCACATCACGATTAGGAACCGGACCACCCACTGAATTCAATACTTTGAATACCACCGTTGAGGTTTCAGACAATCCGGCGCCTCCGGTTCCCTTAAGTGCAATACTCTTTGGCGTGGCGGAAACAAACTGGACAGACCCCAATACGGCTGGCAATACCGTGACGGTGGTCGTGGCGATGACCGTGCCGCTGCCCGCCGTAGCCGTGGCCGTGATGGTGTCCACACCTTCACACCCCTTGGCAACGTAGGTGCTGATGGCTGAACCGCCCGATGTGGTGATGGGCGACGTCAAAGAAGCGCTCTGTGCTGTGCTGCATGCGGAGGTAAAAGTAACGTCCGTGTCCGTAGTATACGGGGTTCCTGAAATGACGTCGGTAAGGACAGCGGTAACACTTGCGCTACCACCAGCAGAAAGCGTGCCTACGCCAACCGTCAACGCCATCTGGACGTCGGTGGCGGTTCCGGCCCCACCTCCCGGCGGTGTAGTGGCACCCGGCGTCTCAAACGCCTCATCCCCACCCCCACACCCCGCCAGCAGCATCACCATCACTAAAGCTATTAATTTTGCTACCATTTTATTCATTTCCATAGTCTCCGGTACACTTTGAAATGCGGCTCCATATCGCCCAACCAGGCCAAGCGCTCACTGAAAAAGGGTTGTTGTATGAATTTATCGGCAGCATTTCCAGAATTCTGAACGTAATCATTAGAAAAACCTGTAACCGGGCGCTGCAAAATAATTTGGCATGGCTACTGTAAAAGCAGTTGCATTTACTAATGAGAATCATTATCATTATCTGTCACTAATTCTTGCACTGTTCACAAGGACTTTACCTGGAGAATCCACCATGACTCACCTTAAACGTAACGCACTCGGTATCGCACTCTGCGGCTGGTTAGCGATGATCTCCAATGTACACGCCGCCGATGATCTGGTGGTTTATTCCGCGCGCAATGAGCAGTTGATCAAGCCGCTGTTTGACGCTTACGAAAAGGAAACGGGCACCCATATCAAATTTTTAACTGGCAAGGAAGGCCCGCTGCTGGAGCGCCTCAAGGCCGAGGGCGCAAGGACACCTGCCGATATTTTGATGACTGTCGATGCGGGTAATTTATGGCAGGCGGCGCAGAGTGGTTTGCTGGCAAAAGTCGATTCCAGAATCCTCAACGAAAATATCCCCGCTCATCTGCGTGATCCTGACGGCCAGTGGTACGGCCTGTCGGTGCGGGCGCGCACCATTGTTTACAACACCAAAAAAGTGAAACCCGCTGATCTTTCCACCTATGAAGCACTGGGGGATGCCAAGTGGCAGGGCCGTTTATGCCTGCGCAGCTCGAAGAAAGTGTATAACCAGTCGATGGTGGCGATGATGATTGCACACCACGGCGAGGCTCAAACTGAAGCAGTGGTGAAGTCGTGGGTGAAGAATCTGGCGACCACGCCTTTTTCCGATGACGACAGCCTGCTGAATGCCATGGCGGCAGGACAGTGTGATGTGGGCATTGTAAACAATTATTATTTTGGGCGCTTCCAGCGCAAAACACCTGACGCGCCCGTGAACATATTCTGGGCCAATCAGGCCAGCAACGGCGTGCATGTCAACGTCTCTGGCGCGGGTGTCACAAAACACGCCAAGCACCGTAATGCCGCCGTGAAGTTCCTTGAGTGGCTGTCATCCGACAAGGCGCAAAATCTGTTCGCTGACGCCAATCTGGAATTCCCGGCCAATCCCAAGGTGAAACCCGACCCCATCGTTACTTCTTGGGGGCCGTTCAAACAGGACACTATTAATCTTGCCGAGGCCGGCAAACTGCAAACCAGGGCGGTCATGTTGATGGATCGAGCCGGGTATAAATGACCACGCAGCCTGCGATTGAGCAGGTACGCGTAGCGTACACCGTTCCCGTTGCAAAGCGGCGGGGATGGTTATTCAGTCATGGCGGCGCATGGCGACTGACTGGCGTGTTGATCGCCGTGCTCACCGCCCTGCCGCTGTTGATGTTGCTGCCGGCCTGGCTCACCGCCGAAGACGAGGTATGGCGGCATCTGGCCGACACTCTGCTGGTTGATCTGCTGCGCAATACTGCGGTACTCACGCTGGGTGTGGGCGTGGGTGTTTTCGTGTTGGGGGTTGGCCTGGCGTGGCTGACGGCGATGTGCGAATTTCCTGGGCGCCGCATTTTCGACTGGGCGCTGATGCTGCCGCTGGGCATTCCCACTTACGTGCTGGCGTTTGTCTTTATCGGTTTTCTGGATTTCAGTGGGCCGATACAAAGCAGTCTGCGCACGCTATTTGATACCGACACGCTGTGGTTTCCGCCGATCCGTTCTGAAGGCGGCGTAATCGCGGTGATGGTGCTGGCGCTCTATCCTTATGTATACATGCTGGCGCGCGCCGCCTTTCTCGGCCAAGGCCGCAACGTACTGGAAAGCGGCCGCGTGCTGGGGCTTAATCCCTGGCAAGTATTTTTTCGCATCTCATTGCCAATGGCGCGCCCTGCGATTGCCGCAGGCGTGGCGCTGGCGCTGATGGAAACCCTGGCGGACTTCGGCGCCATGACCATTTTCAATTACGACACGTTTACTACCGCCATTTACAAAGCCTGGTTTGACCTGTTTAACCTGCCTGCCGCTGCGCAACTTTCCACACTGCTGTTACTGTTTGTTGCACTTGCGCTGGTGGCCGAGCGCCAAAGCCGGGGACGCGCGCGCTTCTACAGCGGCGGCAAACACGCCAGCGCACAGCGCTATCAACTCACCGGCAAACATGCCTGGCTCGCCAGCGGCAGCGCTGCGCTGGTGCTGGCACTGGCATTTTTAATTCCCGTCGCACAATTGGTCGTGTGGGTGGTTCGCACCGGCATGGCCGACCTTGACGAACGCTATCTGGAATTTGTCAGCCACACGTTGTTGTTAGGAGTCATGGGGGCGTTGCTCACCGTCGCCTGTGCGTTGCTGTTGGCCTACATCCGCAAACAATGGCCGGACAATATCACGCGTTTTTCCACCCAGCTTGCCACCCTCGGCTATGCCATGCCCGGCGCAGTGCTGGCGGTGGGCATTATGCTGCTTTTCACCTGGATGGACGCAGGGATCGAAATCATGACAGGAGGAACGGGTCTGCTGTTAAGCAGCAGTGTGATCGCCCTGCTGTTCGCCTATCTGGTGCGTTTTCTGGCCGTGGCGCATGGCCCGGTAGAAAGCGCGCTGGAACGCATCACGCCGTCCATCCAGCAGGCCGCGCGCAGCCTGGGCGCAAGCCACCGCGAAGTGCTGTGGCGCATTTACCTGCCGGTGTTGCGCCCCGGCCTGCTCACCGCCGCGTTGCTGGTGTTTGTCGACATCATGAAAGAAATGCCCGCCACCCTGCTGTTGCGCCCATTTGACTGGGACACCCTGGCGATCCGCATTTTCGAAATGACCTCCGAAGGCGAATGGGAACGCGCCGCCTTACCGGCTCTGACCCTGGTGCTGGTGGGGCTGATTCCTGTCATATTACTGGTCAGGCGTTCCGGGAAATAGTACAATCAGGCCATAACTGTACCCGTGTGGGAGAGATTCTGTGACTGCTACTGTCACGGAACGCCGAAGGCGCAAACCGCCCGGAATCGCTCAGGCAAAAGGACCGCACGGAAAAGTTACTCTGGAGAGAGATTGGGCACACCAATCCGCCGAAGGGGCTAAGCTCTCAGGCAAGCAGGACAGAGGGGCGGCGCATGCAGCATATTTTACTATGCTGCATGCGCCGCCCTTTTTTTATGCCCATAACTTTGGAGATTTATGTTGCATATTCCTGTTTCAGAGTCGACGGCATCAGAGCAACCTAACATCAGCCGTATGCCGCCGTGGATACGCCAGCAGTTAGGTAACCACACGCATTACGCACTCACCGCCGATGCCGTGCGCAGCAACGCCCTGCACACTGTTTGCGAAGAAGCACGCTGCCCCAACCGGGGTGAATGCTGGAGCCGTGGCACTGCCACCTTCATGTTGCTCGGCGATGTCTGCACGCGCGCCTGTGGTTTTTGCGCGGTTAAAACCGGACGGCCCGGCGGCTATGACCGTGATGAGCCGCGTCGCATCGCCGATGCCGTAATGGGCATGGGCCTGGACTATGTCGTACTCACCTCCGTCAACCGCGATGACCTGCCCGATGGCGGCGCGCAAGTCTTTGCCGACACCCTGCGCGAACTGCGCCGCCGCAAACCCGGCATTGGCCTGGAGCTGCTCACCCCGGATTTTCAGCAATGCCAGGATGCCGCCATCGACACAATTCTCAGCGCCTCATCCCAACTGGTGTGGGGGCACAACGTAGAAACCGTGCCGCGCCTTTATCACACCGTGCGCAAAGGCTCCAAATATCAACGCTCGCTGCAACTGCTGGAAAAAGTCGCGCGCCAACCCGGTGTGGAAGCAAAGTCGTCGTTAATGCTAGGATTAGGCGAGAGCCGCGCTGAAGTGCTGGACGTACTGCGTGACTTGCGTGCCGTGGGCGTGCAACGTGTCAGCCTGGGACAATATTTACGACCCACGCGTCAACACTTGCCTGTGCAAGAGTACGTGACCCCGGAAACATTTAACGACTACGAACAAGAAGCGCGTAGCCTGGGCTTTTCCTGGGTGAAAGCAGGCGCATTAGTGCGGTCTTCATACCATGCGGAGGAGCAGCAGGGATTGGGAAACAGGCCGGTATAATTGTTATTTTTGATATTAAATGGAAGGATCTAATGGGTAAAAAAACACCCCTGTATGATATGCATGTTGCAATGGATGGAAAGATCGTTGATTTCAGCGGTTGGGACATGCCGTTGCATTACGGCTCGCAAATTGAAGAACACCACGCTGTACGTCGTAGTGCGGGCATGTTTGATGTATCGCACATGACCATTGTTGATCTGGAAGGTGAGAAAGTACGCGGCTTTCTGCGTTACCTGCTGGCGAATAATGTTGACCGTTTGAAACAATCCGGCAAAGCACTTTACACGTGCATGTTGAATGAACGGGGCGGCGTTATTGACGACCTGATCGTTTATTTCATGCATGAAAAATGGTTCCGTCTGGTCGTTAACGCCGCCACCCATGACAAAGATCTGGCGTGGCTCGAACATCAGGTGCGGGCGTTTCAGGTGCATGTTACCGAGCGTCAGGATCTGGCTATGATCGCGGTACAAGGCCCTCAGGCGCGCGATGCTGTACATACCGTACTGGGCACCGCTGTTAAAGATGCGCTGGCGACACTCTCACCGTTTAATTCCAGGCAAATCCGCGATATTTTTATCGCACGCACTGGTTACACCGGCGAAGATGGCTATGAAATCATTCTACCGGCGGATCAGGCCGCCAAATTCTGGCAGGGTTTACATGCCGCTGGCGTGAAGCCGATTGGGTTGGGCGCACGCGACACATTACGCCTCGAAGCAGGCATGAATTTATATGGCGCTGATATGGATGAAAACATCAGTCCACTGGAATGCGGACTGGACTGGACCGTCGCTTGGGAACCTGCCACACGTGATTTCATCGGCCGCACTGCGCTCGAAACACAACGCAAAAACGGCGTGAAGCATAAGCTGGTCGGTTTAATCCTGAATGACAAAGGGGTGTTGCGCAATCATCAGCACGTCATTATTGAAGGACGTGTCTGCGGCGAAATTACCAGCGGCAGTTTTTCGCCTACTCTGGGTCACGCGATTGCATTTGCACGCGTATCTACAGAAGGCATCGCAGCCAATGCGGCCAGTATCTATAATGGCGGCTGCGAAATTGATATGCGTGGCCGGTTAGTAGCGGCCACTGTTGTAAAACCACCGTTCGTACGGCACGGCAAATCGTGCCTGGAACCAAAAAACTAAAGAGGCCACCACCATGAGCACTGCTTCCCTACGCCCCGGCGTACCCAATGAATTAAAATACACCCGCACGCATGAGTGGGCCCAACTCATGGACGATGGCACGCTACGCATCGGCATCACCGCGCACGCCCAGGATCTGCTCGGCGACATGGTGTTTGTTGAACTGCCAGCGATTGGCCGCCATGTTGCCGCCGCGCAGGAATGCGCCGTAGTCGAATCGGTAAAAGCGGCTTCGGATATATACAGCCCAGTGGCGGGTGAAGTTATCGCCGTCAATGAAGCGCTTACCAGCAATCCCGAACTGGTCAACAAAGACCCCTACGGTGAGGGTTGGCTAATGCGCCTGAAGCCCAGCAATGGCAGTGCCGATTTAAATGGACTACTGACTGCAGCGGCCTATGCCGAAATGATTGCCGCCGAAGCGCATTGATGACGCAGCCATAGTAAACATGTAACGAGATAAACCATGCCTTTTATACCTCATACCGAAAACGATGTACGTGACATGCTGCACGCCGTGGGCGTGTCGAGCATCGACGATCTGTTTGACGAAATCCCCAAGGATTTGCGCACCATGGGAGGCCTGGCAAAAATCCCGGCCGGCATCAGTGAAATGGAGATTGGCCGCCTGATGATGGCGCGTGCCGAACAGGATGGCCGCCCACTGTGCTTCATGGGCGCGGGCGCGTACGACCATCACATCCCCGCAGCGGTGTGGGAAATCGCTACGCGCGGTGAGTTCTACAGCTCCTACACACCCTATCAAGCTGAAGCCAGCCAGGGCACGTTGCAACTGCTTTATGAATACCAGACCATGATGGCGAGCCTCACCGGCATGGACGTATCCAACGCATCGTTATACGATGGCGCATCGGCACTGGCGGAAGCAGTGTTGATGGCGGTGCGCGCCAACCGTAAATCAAACACCAAGCGCGTGTTGATGCCCAGTACCGTGCATCCTGTGTATCGCAAGGTGGTTCACGCCATTGTGAAAAATCAGGGCATCGAACTCATCGAATTGCCTTATTGCAGCGAGCGCGGGCACATTACTCTGGAGTCACTGCAAAAATATGCGCATGACGACATCACCGCACTGGTAATTCCGCAGCCTAATTTCTTTGGCGTCCTCGAAGAAGTGGACGCGCTCACCGACTGGGCGCATCAGCATAACGCCCTGGTGATTGGTGTAGTCAACCCGATCTCGCTGGCGGTGTTAGCGTCGCCCGGTGAATGGGGTAACGTGGGTGCGGACGATGCACATGGATGTGCAAGTGCCGCAGGAGGCACGAAGCCGGGAGCGGCTATTGTGTGCGGTGAAGGGCAACCGTTGGGCGCGCCGCTATCTTCCGGCGGCCCCTACTTCGGGTTTTTATGCTGCAAGCAGGAACACGTACGCCAGATGCCGGGCCGCATCGTCGGTCGAACTGTTGATCTCGACGGAAAACCCGGCTTCACTCTTACATTGCAGGCACGCGAACAGCATATTCGCCGCTCCAAGGCCACCTCCAATATCTGCACCAATCAAGGTCTGGTGGTCACGGCTGCTACCATCCACATGTCTCTGTTAGGGCCCGATGGCCTTGAGCGTGTCGCCGCGCAATGTCATGACAATACATTAAACTTGATAGATAAATTAGCAACCATCCCCGGCGTCACCAAACTCTTTGAGGGCCCGCTGTTCCATGAAGCGGCGCTACAATTACCACGCCCGGCAGATGAAGTGTTGACCAAACTGGCCGCGCAGGGCTTGGTAGGCGGCTATAACTTGCACGACGATTACCCGGAACTGGGCCATGCACTATTAATATGCGCCACAGAAACCAAAACCGCAGCGGATCTTGAAACCTATGCTACCCATTTGCGCGGTATACTAACGTGATGCATTGCATACACGGAACATAAAACCTAGCGATTTATCTGACAACTAACCAGCAGGAGACGAACCATGGCAACCGTTACATTGAAAGGCAACCCGATTCACATTTATGGTGATTTACCCAAAGTCGGCACGCGTGTCCCCGACTTCAGTCTGGTTGATGGCGACTTGAACGACAAAGCCCTCAGCAATTACAAAGGCAAAAAGAAATTGCTGAATATCGTCCCCAGCCTGGACACGGCCACCTGCGCGCTGTCCACCAAAAAATTCAACGACTTCGCGAAAACCCGTAGCGACACAGTGATATTGATCATCTCTGCTGATCTACCATTTGCGCAAAAACGCTTTTGCGGCAATGAAAATCTGCAAAACGTAATCCCGTTATCATTAATGCGCGGCCAGAATTTTGCCAAGGAATACGGCGTATTGATTCAAGATGGCCCCCTGGCAGGCATCACCGCCCGCGCCGTGGTGGTGATTGATGAAAACGATAAAGTAGTCTATACCGAGCTGGTGCCGGAAATCGTGGACGAACCAGACTATGAAAAAGCTTTGGCTGCATTGAAATAACAAAGCAGGTGGAGTGGGTCTGCCCACTCCGCCCATAGACGTGGAGATAATCACAGCGTGGATCCGGAAAAATTGCACACCATTAATAATTTTATTGCAGTGTCAGATACTATGGCGACTGCAGGGCAACCCACGGCGGAACAGTTTGCGCTGATCGCTGCTGCGGGATTTCAAGCCGTGATTAACCTGGCTATACCGGATTCGGATGACGCGCTGGAGGATGAAGCCCGCATAGTGCAATCGTTAAACATGGACTATGTGCATATCCCTGTCGCGTGGGAAGCGCCCAGCATCGCTGATATTGAACAATTCTTTGCGGCGCTGGACAACCACCAGGGACAAAAGATTTTTGTGCATTGCGCGGCAAACAAACGCACGGCAGTATTTGTATTTTTGTATCGTGTTATGAAAGTGCAGCAACCATGCAAAGAAGCGTTTCCAGATGTCATGAAAATATGGACGCCCGACGCAAGGTGGACAAATTTTATTGAGCAAGTATTAGATCATTACAAATTCGGTAACCATTAATGTTAATTTTCGAACTGTCGCACCCCCACCGGCGCAACCCATCGCAAGCCCCGCTTAACAAAGTGGAAATAAAAACGATCCCTGAAAAATTCCGGCGCAAAAAGCGACCGCTGTTGCCAGAGATTTCCGAGCTGCAGGCGGTGCGGCATTACACGCGTTTATCGCAAAAGAATTTCTCCATCGATACGCAATTTTATCCGCTGGGTTCATGCACCATGAAGTACAACCCGCGCGCGTGTAATCGTTATGCGATGCTACCGGGCTTTCTAGCACGCCATCCCTATGCACCCGACACGCTGAGCCAGGGATATCTGGCCTGCATGTACGAGTTGCAAGAAATGCTCCTTGAAGTCACCGGCATGAAGGGCGTATCGCTCACCCCCATGGCAGGTGCGCAAGGTGAGTTTGCGGGTGTGGCGATGATACGCGCGTATCATGAATCGCGTAACGACACACAACGCGCTGAAATCCTGGTGCCCAACACAGCTCACGGCACCAACCCCGCAACAGCGGTAATGTGCGGCTACACCGTGCGTGAAATACCCACCGATGAACGTGGTAATGTTGATCTGGCAGCACTGCGCACTGCCGTGGGTCCGCAAACGGCAGGCATCATGCTCACCAACCCTTCCACATTAGGCGTGTTTGAGCAGAACATTAAAGAAATGGCGGGCATCGTACACGATGCAGGTGGCCTGCTCTATTACGATGGCGCGAATCTTAACGCCATTCTCGGCAAGGTGAAACCGGGTGACATGGGTTTTGATGTCATCCACATGAATCTGCATAAAACATTTTCTACACCGCATGGCGGCGGCGGACCCGGTGCCGGGCCGGTGGGCGTCAGCGAAAGACTGCTGCCGTTTTTGCCCATCCCTATCGTGGCAACGGATGGCAAAACCTACCGCTGGCTCACCGAAAAGGACCGTCCACACTCCATAGGGCGGCTCTCAGCTTTCATGGGTAACGCTGGCGTGTTATTGCGCGCGTATATTTACGCAAAATTACTCGGCTGTGAGGGCATGCAACGTGTCGCGGAATTTGCCACATTGAATGCCAATTATTTGATGAAGCGCTTATCACAGAGCGGTTTTGATCTGGCCTATCCTGAGCGCCGCGCCACGCACGAGTTCATTGTCACGCTGAAACGTCAGGCCAAAGAACCGGGCATCACTGCCATGGACGTAGCAAAACGCCTGCTGGATCTGGGCTATCATGCGCCTACCACTTACTTTCCGCTGGTGGTGCCCGAATGCTTGCTGATTGAGCCCACCGAAACCGAAACCAAAGAAGCGTTGGATGGTTTCATTGCGGCCATGGCGCAAATTCTGCATGAGGCCAATACCGATCTGGCACTTGTAAAAACAGCCCCACATACACTACCGGTACGACGGCTTGATGATGTCAAAGCAGCACGAGAACTGGATTTGACATGGAAAGTTGTGCCTAATTAATCAAGATGGCCGGAAAAAACACTGGATTCACCCGTATTTTCTGCGCCATCGGCTATTCAATGAAGGGTCTGAAAGCCGCCTATATCCACGAAGCCGCGTTTCGCCAGGAGCTTGCGTTATGCGTGATACTCGCGCCACTCGGCGCATGGCTCGGCAATAACGGCGTAGAACGGGCGTTGCTTATCGGCAGTTTGATACTGGTATTAATTGTGGAGTTAATTAATTCCGCAATAGAAGCGGCGGTGGATCGCTACGGCACAGGGCATCACACCCTCTCAGGTCAAGCCAAAGATTTAGGGTCAGCGGCGGTGATGGTGTCTATACTGAACGTCATCATGGTGTGGGCGCTGATTCTGCTCAATTGAGACATCAAGAGGTGGGCAAAAATTCAATCGGGAACGTTGTTACCGTCACCGCCACATCTTTGCTGCCAAAATCAAACAACAATACCCGCGCTACAATTTTCTGTATCAGCTCCGGCGCACTCATCTCGCTGGATACCACCTCACATGAAATAACACCGCCAGAAGGATCTATGGTGATTTTCAGCACTACCTTACCTTGTAGCGTGGGATCCTGGCGTAAAGCCCGGTTATACAACGAATACAGTGCGTTTTTATTCTTATCAAACACCAATTGAATTTCCGCATCCGTACGCGATGCCTTCTGGCCTGGCGCTTTGGTTGTATTGGCAAGCTTACCCGCAGGTTCGGACGCCGCCGCCAGTGCCGACGGCGCATTAACACGCGTGGTGGCACGCTCAGATAAACCAGCACTGCTGACGCCCTTGCTTAAATTCGAAGTATTGATACCAATGTTCGCACCCTTGGTCGCCGCAACGCCCGATGTAATCATGGCGCGCTGCACCACCGCTTCCTTCCTGCTCGGCCCGGAACCGGTAAGCTTTTCATTGCCAATGGTGTTCGATACCACAGGCTTATCACGTATCGCCGCCAGATCATTGCTTAACGCCAGCAACCCAGTAGTCGCGGCTTTCTTTCTTGCGGCAGCAATTTCAGCTTCACGTCTTTGCTGCTCCATACGCGCTATCGCTTCAAGGTCCGGTTTGATCTCTGCCACAGGCTCTGGTTCTGGCTTAACTTTCAGCTCAACTTTAGGCGGTGGGGGCGGCTCTTCTTTAACTGGCTCCACTTTCTTTTCCGCAACCGGCGCCTTCGCCTTGGATGGATCGGGCGGCTGATCTGGTAACGCAGCGGGCGGTGGAGGAGGTTGCTGAAGTTTTTTATGCTCAAGAACCATTTTGGCCACGCGCTCGGGGATGGGTTGGTTTTTGGGCCGTTCAATCTTCGGTACATCAATCATCGGCAGGATAATTGAAAATAAAAAAAATAAAAAAATCGCAGCCGCAGCAATGCGCCGAAAACGACGTTCATCGCGTGGATCATCTGTCCAGGGTAAATCAGGCGAGTGATGGTACGTGATTGCCGTCACTAATTTTGCCCTCCGACACCGAGAGGGGCTTGTCCTCTCACCTTTTGCACCACTGCCAAAGAGATATTGCTGTAATTGGCTCTGGTGCAGGTCACCATAATTTTCCTCAAGAGTCGATACGGAATAGCTTTATCACCCATAATAGTGATGTCGCCACCCACCTTCCCCTGTAGTCGACTCGCCTGCCCTTCCTCGTCCAACCTGGATTTCAAAGATGCAATTACATCGGACTTGGCATCCATAACTTCCTGCACAGAAGCAACTTTGATCCCCTCTACCATAATATCCTTATCGCTCACCATCACCAGCACGTTCTTGCGCGGTGCTTTTTCGGTGATGGATTCCGGCAATTTTACAACTTTGGTATTAGGCAGAACTTCCACTTCTGACGAACTGATCACAAGAAAAAAAACCATGATTGTGAAAATATCGACAAGCGCAACCAGGTTAAGACCACCCCCGCGCTTGGTGCGCGAATGATTACGCTGCATACGTTTTGCACGGCGTGACATTTTCACTGGAAAATGCTCCTGCCTTTCCAGTACTTCCGCTGTGCAGGGATGCACGAGTGTCGCCGGAGGCAGGATGCCGGAAGCGACCGCCATCCCTGGCGGTCGCATGGAAATAGCCTGCGTGCGTTACTTATCGGATTCATTTGGTGGCGCGTCCCCGATAGAAATATCCGGGAAAAGTTCAGCGGAACTACCATCCTTATTCCGTACCGTAGTGTCTTCCCTGAGAGAATCCATCACCTGCACCAGGATTTCATAAGCGATGTCATCTTCGAGCAAAATAGATGCGTCGCGTTTTTTGGGAAAGCGTGACTTTAATTCACGCAACTGCTGCCCCAGCGAGCGTATGTCATACCCTGTCTTCAAGCTGTCGAATTTTTTATAAAAATCTCCGTTCCTGTCAGCAATTTCGATTGAATTTTTGCGAATAATAACCTCCAGGGCAAGGTCTTCATTTTTCCTGGAAGTATCTTTTTCCGGAGTAGCCTGTGCCGCAGGAGGCATTTTTAGTTCGAGAACTGTTACACGGGAAAAAACTGCGGTAATCAGCAGAAAGCACACCAGAATCACCATCATGTTGATCATGGCGGTAAGATCCAGCTCCTCTGCATCGCGAGGCCCACGTGAGATACGGCGTTTCATGAAGGAACCTTATTTTATGGCGTTTTCTTTAATTATGTTTAATACCTTCACCGATGCCATTTCCAGGCTATCTACAATTTCAACCGTCTTGGCCTGCAAAAAACTATAAATCAGCAGTAAAGGTATCGCCACCAACAGGCCAAATGCAGTGGTATTCATCCCCACAGCAATACTTGCGGAAAGCAACGCAGCTTTTTCGGTGGGATTAGCATTAGTAACAGCGGTAAATGCATCAATAAGACCCACCACCGTACCTAACAATCCCAGCAGGGTAGCCACATTGGCAAACGTAGAAAGATAATGTGTACGCTTTTCAAGACGCGGAACCGTTTCCAGAAACCCCTCCTCCATTGCCGTCTCAACATCATCATGTTTATGGGTAGTGCCAACCCGCGACAATCCATATGACAGAATATTACAAATAATGGCATCTGATTTTGACATGATCTCCAGCGCTGCCTTGTAATTACGACTCTTTAGCAACGGCAGCACTTTGTCCCACATCTGCCGGTTCTTGCTTTTGGTAGCAACAAGATAAATATACCGTTCCGTGGCGATGGCTACCCCCAAAGCAAGTACTCCAAGAATGGGATACATAAAAATACCACCGTCCTGGAAAAATTTTATTGAATAATTAATACTGTCCATTTTGTTCTCCTGCGTGGTACTGAATCACGATCTCTAATCGGCATTTCACTGCAAAACTTAAGGAATATCAGAATACACTCCGCTGATTTAGATGCTTATTTGTGCCTCGCCGATCCATTCCGTTGAAATAATTCATTTTGTTTCATTTGAAAAACCAAAAACTCTCTGTTGATTGATGACAGCGCATCATTAATAAAGGGTGTGATAGGACGATTAGATACGGTAGGCAACGCCGGTTTTTTCCAAGGCACAATATACAGTGCCTTTGGCATATCGGAATCACCGATAATACGCGTTCCTTCAGATTCAATAACATCTTCTGCCATGATCACCACAGAATTACTCAAGCTCACGACAAAAACCATAATATATAATCCATACTTGATCATGGCTTGCTCTCAGCAACTTTCTGTACGCTTTTGTGGCGCTTCTCCAAATCAGCAATCCATAAACTCACTTGCTTATCTTCACTTGATGCCATAGCCAGGTATTTTTTATAATTTTCCAGGGCCATGGGGATATTCGCTAAATATAAATCATAAAGAATGCCAAGATTGTATCGGGCTGATTGATAACCTGGATCAATATTCAATGCTCTTTCATACATCTTGCGCGCATCCTCAAAACGCCCTGTATGGCGATAAAAAATACCCATTTGATTGTAGCCTTCCGCTCTGCCAGGATTAAGCTCGACTACCTTGAGCAAAGACCGCTCCTGCGCCTCTTTTTCCTCTGAACTCTTATTTCCCATGGGATCGGTAACGGTATTCGCAATGGCACCCGCAAATACAAACCCCTCACTTTTTTCAAATTTCCCATAACGTCCGGGGAGGAGCCTGCCTAATTCGGTAAAACTAAGTCTCACCGAGTCATCATAAACTCCTTTGAGGGCTCTCTGGGCATTCAACTCATGTATTTGAATCGCTTTTTCTTCAAAGGGAAAAACCTGCTCTTCCAGCAACAAATTATATTGATCCAACTCATCCGGGCTTAGCCCTTCCGGGCGTTGCGAGTCCATAAGCGCGCGGCCAAAATCACTGTATATTTTGGCGCTCTGATAAGTAGCCGCCGTTGCTATTTCTGCCACGCCAGACTCTGCCGCAAGGTTATAAGCTTGCAAAGCCAATTCCATTTTTTCCTTTTTAAGTACCAGGCTCTTTTGCAATGGTTCCACAAGACGCGTATCCGTAAACGCCTTGTGAACTGGCTCTGCCATTGAAAAAATCACTTTTGCCGCCATTAAACGGGTACGATCAGTACGTTCATCACCCCCGAGCCGATCTGCCTTAATGATTTCCTGCAACCAATAATCACGCATTTTCACATTATTGTTTTTATTATGTATGTCTGACAACTTCAATCGCGCTTCAATCGCTTGCTCTAAAGGACTAGGGAAAAGTTCGATATAGCGCTCATAAAGACGCATTGCACTGGCAGGCTCATTCGCTTTCTCATACATCCCTGCCGCCTGCCATGCAGCTTCCTGGCGAAGTGGTGCATCCTTATTGCTTAACATGATTTTTTCAAGCTCGGCCGCCGCCTGAAGAGGTTGGTCCAACTCAAGGTAAATATTGGCAAGCTGTTTTGATATGTCCGGTAACAGCGGATGATCAGGATGAGTTTTCTGAAAATCAGAGAAAAGACGCGAGGCATTCTTCCAGTCACGTAAAGTCATATAACCTAACGCCGCTTCATAGTCGGCGGTGGTCCGTATGGACGAGCCAGGCGTTAATTTCGCAACCCTCAGAAAATGGGCAATGGCTTCTTCTACTTTATCCAAAGCGCGCAACTTTTCCCCTTGTTTATATATTGATGCCGCTAAATGCTCGACAATATCATTTCTTTCTTTAGCGTCAACCGGCAAAAAACCCAACACTTCCACATACCCTGCTTCCGCCTTGTCAAATAATTCCCGTTCAAAATCACTGTGCGCAATAATGATAGAAGCACGTTGACGTAATTTCTTCTCAATTTTTTCTCCCGCTTTCAATATAAGACGTGCCGCGTATTCGGCCTTATCATATTGCTTTAAAGAAAACAATTCTTCCGTGGCAGTCGTCAACAATGCGGGAACACGGGCGTCTTTGGGGTATCGCTCAGAAAAGCGTAATGCGCTCATAATTCCGTTACGTCGCCATACACTTTGTTCATATCCAGAAAGTTTTTTCTCGTGTTGTTGATAAGCAAGCAATGCCGCATAACCTGCTTCCGCGCCATAACTATTTACTGCCAGACTATATGCCACCTCTTCATAACGTATTACGGCTTCAGCATACTGGCCGTTTTCATAAAGAGCCTCTCCAAGCAAAAAAGTAATTCCGGGGATATGCGCGCCATCCTTGAAGTTATTGATCAGCTCCAGGTACCATGAAATAGCTTTTTTATATGCGTTTTTCTGCTTGGTTTGCTGGGCATCAGCATGATAGTACCGCGCCAGATCTTCTATGTTTTCTTTCAGAAAGGCGACAATGTTCCCGCGCGCCTTTGGGTCTTTAAACATAATATGCTCTGAGTAAGATTTAGGTATCGGCCCCGTCAAGCGCTCTTCATATTGGCGGTAAACCTTCATGAATTCTTCTTTCTCCTGCAATCTTAAATTTGAAAACTCTGGCTTTTTATATGCATCTATTATTTTTTGCTGCAATAACACCGTTTGCGGATACCCCGGTGTGGACTTTATAAAAGCCCTGTAACTGTCCACAGCATTATTAAGCCGTTCTTTGCTGATGTTCAAATCACCTAATTGCCTGTAAATAAGAAAGTCATACGGACGTGCGCCTTTCTTTGCAAGGTAACTGCCAATAGAATCCGCACCATTCATGTGGTAAAAACATAAACTCACTACATGCAGGGTATCTTTTATAAATTCCTGCTCACTGCGTGATGCGTAAAAATTATCCGCCAATACATTTTTTGGTGATATTTTTTTGTCCAGAATAATAAAAAATGCATCTAGCGCCTCCACATACTTGTCTTGCTTATAGAGCGACCAGCCATACTTATAGGTCGCTATTTCGTAGAATTGTGATTTTTTCCATGCCAGTATTTTCTGATAGGCTTTTTCCGCCTCAGCATAATCTTTTAGCGTAAAAAGAATCTCGCCTTTCCTGAAATAAACCTCATCAATATAAGCCGCCTTGGGATAGCGTAGCGAAAATTTTGTTAATGCTTCGAGTGTTTTCCCATAATCTCCACTTTGTTCATAGGCTTTTGCCAACTGATAAAGAATGTCTTCATCCTTTGCTGAATTAGAGTTATTTTTCAATAAATTTTCATAGAGTTTGATGGCAGCCTGGCTGTCAGCGCCAGGGGTAACCCCAGCGGCCAAGGTATTTTGACTCACCCCATCAACTTGAGGAGTTTGTTTATCTGCCTGATCAAACTTGTCCGACACGATCAATTCTGCCTCTTCCGCAGAAAGATCTGCCAATTTCCGCATGGCCTCCCTCTGCACGATTTGATTGTTGGGTGACTCCAGAATTGACTGATAGGTTTCCTTGGCTTTTTCCCTGCTGCCATCAATAGTTACATCTTTCTCGACAACTACCGATTTATGCTCCAAACTTTTGAGTGTTGCACCATCATTTTTAACTTGTGCGCAGGCTGCCATTATAAATAACGGCGCCAGGATAACCATATGTGCAGCTTTCATTTATTGATCTCCACGCTCTGCGGCATGGTGATAAACCTTGGCTGAGCCAAGACTGGCCTGTGACAAATAACCGTTCAAACTGGCCTTTCTGTTTTGCAGCCAATTAATGGCGAAGTTTTGTATGTAACCCTCAACCTTAGTTATGGTGTCGTCAATTTCTGCTATGTTCCCAGAAATTTTTTCGGCATACCTTGCTGTCACAACCTGGCTTAACCCATAATCATTCAAACTTTCCTTTTGCGAGACCACCATATTACGAAGAGCCAGCGCCTCTCTGTATAAAGATACTGCTTGACGAAATTCTTCATTACGCAGATACCAGGGAAAATAACGTGCTTCCGGTAAAGCAGAGGGCTGCATAATAAAATCATTCCAGCGATTTTCTTCCAGCATTCCCTTGGCAAGAATGCTTGTTGTTATTTTTCCGGCGCGCGTTGCTTCTATTGCGGCAGATAGGTCGTCAATCTCTGATTTATACAGGGATACCGCATTTTGATAATTGGTTTGGGCTTTTTTATAAGATTCCAGCTTGAATAGTGTTTCAGGAATCATTAACGATGCTTCCTGCACTTCTGATTCCCTTATGTCCCTCTTCTGTAATTCAAGCCAGGGAATAAGCGCACGCTGATGTTGCCCCAATGCAGCTTCAGCGAAGCCTAATCCCAGCAATGCCTGCAAAGAGAAGGGGCCATTTATTTTGATTTTTTCGAAATAGCCAATTGCGGCATTCATATCGCCCGCTTGAATATAAGCGTAGCCTAGCACCAGATTCACCTTGTCTTGCAAGGCGCGTCTTTCATTGTCATCAAAAGATTCCGCGCTGATTTTCCGAAGAATACTAATACCTTGGTGGGATGGGCCATTCTTGAGCATTGCCACGCCCAGGTTATGTTGGCCATACCAGATCAATGTATCGACTTCTCCTTCTCCATTGGGTCTTGGCAAGATTTTTTCTGCTGCGGGAAACTGATTGTTATCTATCAATACATTCGCCAACAAAAGATCTTTTTCTTTTTTCAAACGGGACGGCAAAGTATCACCTATAGAAGATAAAGTGTTACTTGCTTCCGCCAACGCGCCTTGTTTATAGTGAATTTTGGCCAAATATAAAGCCGCGATGTCGCGGGCCCTTTGGGAATATTTTTTATTTGATAAAATTTTGGCGAAAGATCCTTGCGCGCCGTTATCCATGCCATAGGAGCGCTCTAAAATCCCCAATAGCAAATCGCTATCTTCCTTTTGTGTGGGTAATTGCTGCATTTTTTCAAATGCTGCCAGGCGTACCATGGAAGACCGGTAATTTCCCTGGTAAAAATATAATAGCGCCTCGCCAAAATGTGGGTCTGTTGCCCTCAAATGAACAATATCGGGCACAGGTGCGGCGATGCCCGACCGGTAGAAAGTGGATAGTGCAATTAATATTAACGCTTGAATAATAATGGCGCACTTAGTGTGCATGCTCGGCATGATCATTGTCATTGGCTACCCAAGTAGTGCGTTTCACCAAAAGCATTACATGAAACGGCGTCTTTTTCCGCCATGCGTCGTTGCAACCCCTTGCCGCACAATGAGTGCGGCGGCGGGTTTGCGCCTAGCCTGGCAAAAAAATCCATCCGTTTCATTGTGTAATCCTTTTGGTGAAACGCACTACTAACGATCTTCCCGTATTGTCATGCCAGGGGTACTATCCTGAAGAAAATCGGAAACCCCCAAGGTGAAGACTTTTGCTTTTTCTGCTTTCTTGAAGTTGTAGCTAACACTGCCACTGTATTTTTGTGTGCCAAATAATTTACCCGTGAAAACAGCCTTTATGGCATGTAATCCGGCACCTACATTACCCGTATAGAGACGATGAAAACCACCTTCTTGCATCGCCTCTTTTTCGTGTAGGGTATAGCTATGATTAGACACTACCCGGCCATCCAGTTGCAGTTCGACTGACTCCAGTTGAAATTGTGGTAGTTTATCCATCGTCAGGAATACTGTCACCTGCGAACGCTCTGGAAATTGTGCTGCTTCTCGCAGCACCAATAACTCGCTGTCGATATCCACCAGACTTTTTTTAACTGCCTCTAGCGATGTGCGTATCAGCAATAATTCTTTTGTCTGGGCATCTTGCGCCACGGGCGATTCCTGGCCATGCACTGCCAGGGGCAGAGCTGCCATAATATACATTAAGCACATGATATTAAAAGGTTTAAACAGCATGACACAACCCTGTGCGCGGCCCAACCCGACAATATATTTGCGAGTTACCCGTGTTGTAGTTATCGGCCAGATATTGCCTTCCTTGACGGTGAGTTGTGCATTTCAAAGAAGGGGTATTTAACATTAAAACCTGCTGTTACTACTAATATAGACAGGTATAATGTTTGATTAACATTAATCTAATTGGAAAATCCTTATGTCTGCCCTGATCTGTGGTTCCATTGCTTACGACACCATCATGGTGTTTCACGACAAGTTCAAAAATCATATTTTACCAGATAAAGTGCACATCTTGAATGTGTCATTTCTGGTGAACAGCATGCGCCGGGAGTTTGGCGGTTGTGCGGGAAACATCGCCTATAACCTTAAATTATTGGGTGGCAAACCCGCCTTGATGGGCACGGTAGGCGCCGACTTTGGACCTTACGCGACATGGCTGGAACGTTGCGGCATCAGTCTCGAACATATAAAAATTATTGACAACACCTACACTGCCCAGGCCTTTATTACTACTGATCTGGATGATAATCAGATTACCGCTTTTCATCCTGGCGCGATGAATTTCGCACATGAGAATCAGGTCGCCGATGCAAAAAAAACCAGCATCGGCATCGTTTCACCCGATGGACGCGAGGGCATGATAACCCATGCCACGCAATTCGCTGAGGCGAACATCCCTTTTATCTTTGACCCAGGTCAGGGCATGCCGATGTTCGATGGAGATGATCTGCTAACCTTCATTGACCAAGCCAGTTGGGTAACCGTCAATAGCTATGAGATGCAGCTCATGCAACAACGCACCGGCAAATCACCCCACGAGCTGGCCGATCGCGTGCAGGCGCTCATCGTCACCTCAGGCAGCGAAGGATCGCATATTTACACTGGCAAAAAGCGCATTGATATACCGACAGCCACCCCTAAAGCCGTGCTTGACCCGACGGGTTGCGGAGACGCCTATCGTGCCGGTATTTTGTATGGTTTGATGCATGACATGGATTGGGAAACGACAGGGCGTATTGCGTCGTTGATGGGCGCAATAAAAGTGGAGCAGCATGGCACGCAGAATCATCATTTCGAACGTGCGCAATTTAACGCACGCTTCAAGGAGAGTTTTGGGTATTCGCTGTAACCGGCTCGGCAACAACATTCCCAACAAAGCGAATCGCCGCAAAACGCCGCTGTAAGGTTTTACTGTAAAAATCGCTCATGCGCACACCATTGCTATAGCGGATGCGGCTGCCTGGGGAGAAGTTACCTTTGGCGGCCGCCAGCCACTCTTCATCACCCTGAGCGGTGATGATGCGCAAATAGGTGTAGAGCGTCGTATCGATTACCTCGGCGATAACGGCTTCATTGGGCAGCGCCACGGCTGCGGCGGGACGCGGCACGCTCGGCGGTGATTCCACGCGTTGTGGCTCCCCCCAAAAACCGGGATCGCCCGCCTCATTAAAACGCGCAGAGATTACTGTATTGTAATACCCCCCAGAATTAGTGCCACCCAGAATATAAATCCAATCCTTATAGGTCACCACACTAAAATCCGCCAGTGGCAGGGGCAATGGCGTGGTGCTTTGCCACGCGGGCGCAATGTCCTGTGCTCCTATCTCAAGTTTCTCAACAGTGCTCTGAAACACCAGGCTATTAATGCCCCCCAGCGCATACACATGATTGCCGTGCGCGGCGGTGGACAAACCATAGCGCGCGGTTTGTAGCGATGCAGCACGTCGCCACGTCCTATCTTTATTATCGTTAGCAAGCTGTGCCCATTCCACTTCAGGCTGCGCGTCGCCTTGGTGCTGCGCATGTCCGCCGATAACAAATACTGCATCGTTGTGCTGAGCAACTGCATGCACATAACGCGGCATGGTTAAAGGTTGCGATTGCAATGTCCATTTACCCAGGCGGCCATCAGGCAAGATTTCTGCGCGCTCGACACTATCCAGCAGCGCGCCGCTATAGCCGCCGATCGCATAAATATAATTACCAATAACCGCCAATCGGGTACAACGGCGCGGATAAACCAAAAGATTTTTTTCTTTGGCCCACGCACCAAGATTACCTTCAGGCAATATTTCAGCGCGTTCAACGGAACGCAACAGATTACTGCCATTCGCGCCGTTTCCACCACCTACCACATAGATGTATTTTTGATGGACTGCGGCAGAAAAAAAACCGCGCCGTTCTTGCAGTTGAGTCGTCGCGTGCCAGGGTGATAACGCGCCATCCGGCATAATGCGCGCATATTCGGTAGATCTCAGAAAGCGCGTGCCATCAATACCACCCACGGTATAAATCACCCCATTCGCTTCGACACTGGCGGCACCGGCACGGGGACTCATCAAGGTCGACTGATTCTGCCATCCGGCAACCCATGCCGTCTGCGCTGCCGCCAACGGGGTGAAGGCGGCACTCAGACAGCATAAGATGGTATAAATTACTGCGCGCATGATTTAAGGCATTCAGAAAAAGTATGGTGTAGCTGCGCGTCGTGCATGGATGCACAAGTGCCGCGAGAGGCAGGTCGAAAAATGCTCCTGCATTTTCGACACTTCCGCCATCCATGGCGGTCGGATGCCGGAAGCGGCCAACGCTTGGTGGGTTTTCAACCCACCCTACATTAAATAGTAATACGTATGAGCCAACGGCTGTGGATCACATATTGGCGACGATGGCTTCGCCAAATCCGGAGCAGCTTACGCGGGTAGCTTCGGGCATCATGCGTGCCAGATCGTCGGTGACAGTGCGTTGCCCAATCGCGCCTGACACGCCCTTGATAATCAAATCTGCCGCCTCGTTCCAGCCCATATGCCGCAACATCATTTCAGCGGAGAGAATTACCGAACTGGGGTTAACATCATTTTTACCTGCATGCTTGGGTGCAGTGCCATGAGTGGCTTCAAACATGGCAACGGTATCAGACAAGTTAGCGCCCGGCGCGATGCCGATACCACCTACTTGCGCGGCCAGCGCGTCAGAAATATAATCACCATTGAGATTAAGCGTGGCGATGACGCTGTAGTCTGCGGGATGGAGCAGAACCTCTTGCAGGAAGGCATCAGCGATCACATCTTTGATGATAATCTCGCTGTCGGTGTTGGGATTCTGTAATGAACACCACGGACCTTTATCAATTTCAGTGGCGCCAAATTCATTTTTGGCAATATCATAGCCCCAGTTTTTGAAGCCGCCTTCAGTGAATTTCATGATATTACCCTTGTGCACCAGGGTAACGGAGCCGCGGTTGTTGTCGATGGCATACTGGATAGCCTTGCGCACCAGGCGTTCAGTGCCTTCACGCGACACCGGCTTGATGCCAATTGCGGAAGTGTCGGGAAAACGGATTTTCTTCACGCCCATTTCATTGCGTAAAAAGTCGATAAGTTTTTTTACTTCGGGCGTACCCGCTGCCCATTCGATGCCGGCATAAATATCTTCGGAATTTTCGCGGAAGATCACCATGTCAACTTTTTCCGGCGCTTTTACCGGGCTGGGCGTGCCGGTGAAGTAACGCACCGGACGCAGGCATACGTAAAGATCCAGCGCCTGCCGCAATGCCACATTCAATGAGCGAATGCCACCGCCAATCGGCGTCGCCAACGGGCCCTTGATGGATACCGGATATTCGCGCACGGCCTTGAGTGTATCTTCGGGCAAGTGCATGTCTTTGCCATACACTTGCGTGGCTTTTTCGCCTGCGTACACTTCCATCCAGGCAATTGATTTTTTGCCGCCATAGGCTTTTTTGAGTGCTGCGTCCACCACGGTACGCATCACCGGGGTCACGTCCACACCAATGCCGTCTCCCTCAATAAACGGAATGATGGGACGTGCCGGAACATTCAGCGAAAAATCCGGATTAACAGTAATTTTTTGGCCGTCGGCGGGAACGGTAATTTTGGCGTAGCTCATGAACACTCCCTATACATCAAATTCAAAAAGTCGTTGACGGATATTCTAGCACTTCGCTGCTCCCGCCGCACGAGGAAGTGGCGGTTCTTGCGCATCCCTGCGCTCACCGCACTTGGGCATCCTGCCCGGCGCAAGTGTCACGAGAGGCAGGATGCCGGAAGAGACCGCCGCACGAGCGTGTGGGTGGTATAATATGCCCATGCCAAAAATTATCCTGTTCAACAAGCCTTATGACGTGCTGACCCAGTTCACCGATGAAGCGGGGCGTGAAACCCTGGCGGATTATATTGATTTGCCCGAGGTTTACCCCGCTGGACGGCTGGATTACGACAGCGAGGGTCTGGTGGTGCTCACCGACGATGGTGTGCTGCAACACCGCATCAGCGATCCGCGATACAAAATGGAAAAGACTTATTGGGCACAAGTGGAAGGCGCGCCGGACGCCGCTGCATTGCAGGCACTAAAACAGGGCGTTATGCTGAATGACGGCAAGACAGCGCCTGCCCAGGCACGCCTGATGATGGAACCCGCAAATATTTGGCCACGCTCCCCGCCGATCCGTCACCGGGAGACTATCCCCACTGCGTGGATTGAGCTTAAAATCAGCGAGGGGCGCAATCGCCAGGTACGGCGCATGACTGCGGCGGTGGGCCACCCCACCCTGCGTTTGATACGCTATGCTATCGGCGACTGGACGCTGGACAATCTCGCGCCCGGCTCGTGGAAAGAGAGTTTTTTGCCGATACAGGACATACCGCAAACCCATCGCACAAGGAAAACATCCCCATGACCTGGAAACCGCATGTCACCGTTGCCGCCGTCATTGAACGCGAAGGCTGCTTTTTGATGGTGGAAGAAAAAAGCGAAGGCCGACTTGTTTATAACCAGCCTGCGGGACACCTCGACGAAGGCGAAGGGCTGATCGCTGCGGCGATCCGCGAAACCCTGGAAGAAACGGCGTGGCGTTTTGTACCAACTGCGCTGATCGGTTTCTACCGCTGGCAACACCCGCAAAAAGGCAGCACCTATTTGCGCGCCTGCTTTACGGGCACCTGCCATGGCCATGACCCCCTGCTCAAACTCGACACAGGCATTGTACGTGCGCTGTGGATGCCACGCGCCGCGCTAATGGCGCAAGCCGACCGTTTACGCAGCCCACTGGTAATCCAGTGCATTGACGACTACCTGGCGGGCAAGCGCTACCCGCTGGAGATTATCAGCGACCTTCACCTTGATGAGCGTCACGCGGCGGCCTAGTGGTCCATTTCTTAATTTCCCTGTCATCTCGACCGCCGGGAGAGATCCTGGTAACTATCACAATAGATTTCTCACTTCGTTCGAAATGACAAAAATGTAATTGTTTTTATGAAATGGGCCACTAACAGCAGCCTTTACCTCACTCTCGATCAAGGCGGCCACGCCAGTCGCGCATTGGTATTTGATGCCAGCGGCAAAATAATCGTTAGTGACTTTCAGCCTATCGGTGTCAACCACCCTCAATCTGACTGGGTGGAACACGACCCACATGAACTCATCACTTCATTGCGCACCGCCATCAGCAACGTCATCACCCAGCTTGGCGCGCGCAGCACAGATATCGTTGCCGCCGGGTTGGCCACCCAGCGTTCCAGCCTGGCATGCTGGGACAATACTACTGGCGCAGCAGTATCGCCAATTATCAGTTGGCAAGATCGACGCGCACATCACCAGTTACAACAATTCGAATCACAGCGACAGGCGATTCATCAAAAAACCGGGCTATTCCTCAACGCGCATTATGGCGCCAGCAAACTGCGCTGGTGCCTGGATCACCTACCCGCCGTCCGTACCGCCCAGCACAACGGCACGCTGGCCTGTGGCCCTTTGGCGAGTTTTGTGTTATTCCACTTACTGGAAGAACGCCCGCTGCTCGCCGACCCCGCCAATGCGTCACGCACTTTATTATGGAACATCAGCACGGGCGACTGGGATGATGAGTTGCTGGCACTGTTCGGTGTGCCACGCACACTTCTGCCGCGCTGTGTATCTACCCGGCACAGCTTCGGTCATCTGCGTATCAATGATTTTTCCATTCCACTCACCGTGACCAATGGCGACCAATCCGCCGCCCTGTTCGCCTTTGGCCCGCCACAGCCAGACATCGTGTATATCAATGTCGGCACCGGCGCATTTGTGCAGCGCGTTACCCAACAACGGCCTCATCATTCGCGCCTGCTCAGCAGCGTCGTCATGCAAACCGCCGAACATACCACCTACACACTCGAAGGCACCGTCAACGGCGCCGCCAGCGCCCTGCAATGGGCCAGTAAAACGCTGGGTTTAGCCAATGTCAAATCTAATATGGAAAATTGGTTGGCTCACAACACCCACCCACCCCTGTTCCTCAATGGCGTCTCCGGCCTGGGCGCACCGTACTGGATAGCCGATTTTCAATCGCGGTTTATTGGCACAGGCGAAGCGTGGGAAAAGATGGTGGCTGTCGTTGAAAGCATCGTGTTTCTGCTGCACGCCAACCTGCACGAAATGGAAAGCGCTTGCCCTGCACCACGCACCATCGTCATCAGCGGTGGCTTGGCCACACTCAATGGCCTGTGCCAACGCCTCGCCGACCTTTGCGGCCTGCCTGTGTGCCGTCCCGCAGAATGCGAAGCCACTGCACGCGGCATGGCGTTTTTACTGGCCGGGCAAGAAATAATGTCCGATCCTTGGGGTCTGCACAATTATAGGCACAGCCCAGAATCCATGCCTGACACGATTTTCACGCCCGCCCCTAGCCCTGCCCTGCAGGAGCGTTACCGCCTGTGGCAACACGCCATGCCGAAATATGCAGAAACCATTGATGACACAACCAGTGATGTATAACGATATGGCACGACAGTCACGAAACGCGCCAAATAAACCACTAAAGTGGCGCAAAAAGTTATTGCGTGCCAAATAAAGTGGCGTGATACTGTGTTACGCGCCACAATAAAGAGCAGACTACTGCGCGGCATGACAAGGTATACCGCACCCAATACTACAACCTCGACATCGTTCCCACCATTGCCAGACAAAAGAACCATAAAACTCATGGCCAAAGCTAAAGCAGCAAAAGAAAACAAAGACGAACCGCTGGAAAAGCAACTCTGGAAAGCTGCCGATAAACTGCGCAAGAACATCGACGCCGCTGAATACAAGCATGTGGTGATGGGGTTGATCTTCCTGAAATACATCTCCGATTCCTTTGAGGAAATATTTGCCAGGCTGCAAGCAGGCGAAGGCGAGTACGCCGGAGCCGACCCCGAGGACAAGGACGAATACAAGGCAGAGAATGTTTTCTTTGTTCCGTCCGAGGCGCGCTGGTCGTTCCTGCTGGCCAAGGCTAAACAGCCCAACATCGGCGGCTTTGTTGATGAGGCGATGGACGCCATCGAAAAAGAAAACCCCTCTCTCAAGGGCGTGTTGCCCAAAGTGTTCGCACGGCAAAACCTCGACCCCGCCAGCTTGGGCGGGCTGATCGATCTGGTCGGTAACATTGCGCTGGGCGATGCCAAGTCGCGCAGCGCCGATGTGCTGGGGCATGTGTTCGAATATTTCCTCGGTGAATTCGCGCTGGCCGAAGGCAAGCAGGGCGGGCAGTTCTACACCCCACGCAGCATTGTGGAGTTGCTGGTGACGATGCTTGAACCCTACAAAGGCCGGGTGTTCGACCCCTGCTGCGGCTCGGGCGGCATGTTCGTGCAGTCAGAAAAATTCGTCGCAGAGCATCAGGGCCGCGCCAACGATATTTCCATCTACGGGCAGGAGAGCAACCAGACCACCTGGCGGCTGGCCAAGATGAACCTCGCCATTCGCGGCATCGACAGCTCGCAAGTGAAGTGGAACAACGAAGGCTCCTTTCTCAACGATGCCCACAAAGACCTGAAAGCCGATTTCATCATCGCCAACCCGCCGTTCAACGTCAGCGACTGGAGCGGCGAATTGCTGCGCGGCGATGGCCGCTGGCAATACGGCGCACCGCCAACGGGCAATGCCAACTTCGCCTGGTTACAGCACTTCGCCTATCACCTCAACCCGCAGGGGAAAGCGGGCGTGGTGCTGGCCAAAGGCGCGCTCACCAGCAAAACCAGCGGCGAGGGCGACATCCGCAAATCCATGATCGCTGACGGCAACCTGATTGACTGCATCGTCAACCTGCCCGCCAAACTGTTTTTGAACACCCAGATTCCGGCGGCGCTGTGGTTCATGAACCGCGCCAGAAATAACGGCCACCCGCGCAAAAACGAAATCCTGTTCATCGACGCGCGCAATCTCGGTCATTTGATTAATCGCCGCACCAAGGAGTTCTCGCACAACGACGTCCAGAAAATCGCCGATACCTATCACGCCTGGTTGGTAGGGGCAACCCCCCGTGGTTGCCCTGATGGTGTTGGGCAACCACAACAAACAGGGCAACCACGGGTTGAAGGGCAACCACGGGGGGTTGCCCCTACGTATGCGGACATTCCCGGTTTTTGCGCCTCCGTGCCGATTTCGCGTGTTGCGGAATTGGACTATGTGCTCACGCCGGGGCGCTACGTCGGCCTGCCGGAAGAAGAGGACGACTTCAACTTTGCCGAACGCTTTGCTGCGCTGAAGGCTGAGTTTGAAGCGCAGTTGGGGGAAGAGGCTAAGCTGAACAGGGCTATTGCCGAGAATCTGGCGAAGGTGAAGGTATGAATGGGTGGCGGGAGTTGAAACTTTCTGACTTCGTTGAACTTGGTAAAGACCAGTTCAAACCGGATCAAAATGCCGACTTCAACTACATTGGTCTAGAGCACATAGAGCAAGAGAGGTTGCGTTTAAATTCAGTTGGACATTCATCCGAGATCGCCAGCAACAAGTTTTTCTTTAAAACTGGCGATATTTTATTCGGGAAATTGAGGCCATATTTTCGGAAGGTTGTAAAAGCAAAATTTGATGGCGTTTGCTCAACTGACATTTGGGTCGTGCGAGCAAAGAAAAATTGCTTACAAGATTTTGTGTTTTATTTCTTGGCTAATTGGGAATTCATTGATACTGCCAATGCTAGTGAGGGCGGTTCTCGTATGCCAAGGGCTGATTGGAATTTTCTCAAAGATACAAAATGGAGAATTCCAGAGCGTGACGAGCAAAAAGCCATCGCCGCCGTGCTCAGCAGCCTCGACGACAAAATCGACCTGCTGCACCGCCAGAACCAAACCCTCGAAGCCATGGCCGAAACCCTGTTCCGTCAGTGGTTCGTGGAAGAGGCGCAGGAGGATTGGGTGGGGAAGAACCTACTCGATGTTATTGAGCTTGTCGGTGGTGGAACGCCTAAAACTTCAGTAGCTGAATATTGGGATGGAGAAATACCATGGCTATCTGGGGGAGACATTGCCTCAAGCCATAAATCATTTGTTGTTTCTTCTGAAAAAACGATCACTCAAGAAGGGCTTGTAAATAGTTCTGCAAAATTATTGCCTAGATTCGCTACCGTGATTTCTGCAAGAGGAACTGTTGGAAAATATGCGCTTCTGTCAAAACCGATGACCTATAGCCAGTCAAACTATGGGATATTGCCCCAGGTGGAAGGCTGCTTTTTTTTCACCTACTTGCTGATAAACCACGCGGTAAGTGAGCTTCGTTCATCCGCCTATGGCAGCGTCTTTGACACAATAACGACAGCTACTTTTCGGGATATTGTGATTACTGTCCCACCCCATGAGGCAATTCAAGACTTCGAGAAAATGGTGTCTGGGTATTTCATGAAAAAACTCCACGTCTTGACACAAATCCGCACCCTCGAAAAACTCCGCGACACCCTGTTGCCCAAGCTGATGAGCGGCGAAGTGAGGGTGGCTTTGGACTTATAGCGTAGAAAAACGGGAAAGGAGACGCGATGAAAGAGTCAAAAATTCAGATTTTTCAAGCCGCAGATGGCGTGGTGCGGCTAGAGGTAACTCTGGATCAGGATACGGTGTGGCTGTCGCAAGCGCAGATGGTAGAGTTGTTCGGGCGGGATCAGTCGGTTGTCTCGCGTCATATTCGCAATGCCTTATCTGAAGGCGAGCTTTCAGAAAAAAGCAATATGCAAAAAATGCATATTGCAAATTCTGACAAGCCGGTTGTCTATCATGATCTGGATGTGGTGATTTCTGTCGGTTACCGTATCAAGTCTGAGCGGGGCGTGCAGTTTAGACGCTGGGCGACCCAAGTGTTGCGCCAACACCTGGTGCAGGGCTATACGCTGAACCAGTCCCGCTTTGACCAAAACGCCGCCGAGTTACAGCAGGCGCTGGCCTTGATTCGCAAGGCGGCGCGATCACCGGAGCTGAGTGCAGAGGCGGGCAGCGGACTGGTGGAGATTGTCAGCCGCTACACGCAAACCTTTCTCTGGTTGCAGCGCTATGATGAGGGGATGCTGGCGGAGCCTGCGGGTCAGTCCGGCGGGCGTTTGCCTGCCGAGTCCGACGCCACGGCATCTTTGCAGGCGTTGAAGCAGTCGTTGCTGGCGCGGGGCGAGGCGACCAATTTGTTCGCCCAGCCGCGCGGGGATGGGTTGTCGGCGATTCTGGGCAATCTTGACCAGTCGGTGTTTGGCGAACCTGCTTATCCGACAGTGGAAAGCAAGGCGGCGCACTTGCTGTATTTTATGGTGAAAAACCACCCGTTTTCGGATGGCAACAAGCGCAGCGGGGCGTTTTTGTTTGTGGACTTTCTGCATCGCAATGGCCGTTTGTTGAATGCGCAAGGGGAAGCGGTCATCAACGACACTGGCCTGGCGGCACTGACGCTGCTGGTGGCGGAGTCCGACCCCAAGCAGAAAGAAACGCTGATTCGCCTGATAATGAATATGTTGAGCGTGCAGGAAAATGTGTAGGGGAAAATGAAATACAACCCGGATATTCACCATCGCCGTTCCATTCGGTTGCGTGGGTATGATTACTCGCAAAAAGGGCTGTATTTCGTGACCATTTGCACGCAAGACCGCCTGTGTCTATTTGGTGATATTGAAAATGGTGAAATGAATTTGAACGATGCAGGGAAAATGGTACGCACCATATGGGATCAAATTCCGGCGCATTACTGCGGCGTTGAAATTGACCAATTTGTTGTGATGCCAAACCACATCCATGGAATTGTCATAATCGTAGGGGCAGGCCCCCGTGCCTGCCCTGTTGGTGAAGGGCAACCACGGGGGGGTGCCCCTACGGGGTTTTCGTTACCTGATGTGGTTCACCGATTCAAAACCATGACCACGAAACAATATACGGATGGCGTTAAACAAAATGGTTGGCAATTATTTCCAGCTAAATTATGGCAACGCAATTATTACGAACATATCATCCGCGACGAGGATTCGTATTTGAAAATTGCCGAATACATCCAGACCAATCCCCAACGGTGGGAAGAAGATAGCTATCATGTCTAGACTCACCGAATCCGCCATCGAAGACTTCGCCATCAAGCTATTCGAGCGCCTGGGTTACAGTTACGTTTACGCGCCGGACATTGCACCGGATGGTAAGCAGCCAGAGCGCAGTCATTATGATGAGGTGTTGCTGAGAGGGCGGCTGGCGCAGGCGCTCAAGCGCATCAATCCCAAGTTGTCGCCTGCGGTGTTGCAGGCTGCGCTTAAGGAAGTGCAGCGCATCAGTTCGCCCGATCTGCTGGCGAATAACGAAGCCTTCCACCGTTTGCTCACTGAGGGCGTGAAGGTAAGCCGCCAGCAAGACGGCGACGAGCGCGGCGATCTGGTGTGGCTGATCGATTTTGCCCATCCCGAGAACAACGAGTTCGTTGTCGCCAATCAATTCACGGTGATCGGCCATTCTGATCACCAGGGGCGCCAGAACAAACGGCCCGATCTGGTGCTGTTCGTCAATGGCATTCCGCTGGTGGTGATTGAGCTGAAAAACGCTGCCGATGAAAACGCCACGATCAAGGTGGCGTATCAGCAGCTTGACACCTATAAGCAATCTATCCCCAGCTTATTCACTTCGAATGCCTTGCTGGTGATTTCCGACGGGTTGGAGGCCAAAGCGGGTTCGCTTTCCGCAGGCTTGAGTCGTTTCATGATGTGGAAGAGTGCGGACGGTGTAGGGGCAGGCCCCCGTGCCTGCCCTGATTCTGGTAGCCACGGAATGACGAAGGGCAACCACAGGAGCCTGCCCCTACCGGAATTGGAGACGCTGATTCTCGGCATGTTGAACAAGGCCACGCTGCTGGATTTGCTGCGCCACTTCATCGTCTTTGAAAAGAGCAAGAAGGAAGATCCGAAAACCGGCGTCATCAGCATCAGCACCGTGAAGAAGCTGGCGGCCTACCACCAGTACTACGCCGTGAATGCGGCGGTGGCTTCGACGCTACGCGCGGCAGATATCAGGGGTAGTGCGGGTGTGCGTGAAACCCCAGCCAGCTACGGTTTACCGGGGGTTGGCCACCAACCCAGGGGTGACAAGAAGGCCGGTGTGGTGTGGCATACCCAAGGCTCAGGCAAGTCGCTCTCCATGGTGTTTTACACCGGCAAGATTGTGCTGGCGCTGGATAACCCCACCGTATTGGTCATCACCGACCGCAACGACCTGGACGACCAGTTGTTCGACACCTTTGCTGCCTCCAAACAGCTTTTGCGTCAGGAGCCGGTGCAGGCAGCGAACCGGGAGCAGTTGAAGGATCTGCTGAAAGTGGCTTCCGGCGGAGTGATCTTTTCCACCATCCAGAAGTTTCAGCCCGGCGATGGCGATGTGTACGAACTGTTGTCCGACCGGCGCAACATCGTGGTGATTGTGGATGAGGCGCACCGCACGCAATACGGCTTCAGCGCCAAGACCCTGGACGAGAAAGACGCCAATGGCGAGGTGATTGGCAAGAAGGTGGTGTACGGCTTTGCCAAATACCTGCGCGATGCGCTGCCCAGCGCTACTTACCTTGGCTTTACCGGCACACCGATTGAAAAAACCGATGTGAACACCCCGGCGGTATTCGGCAACTATGTGGACATCTACGATATTGCCCAGGCGGTTGAGGATGGCGCGACGATACGGATTTATTACGAGAGCCGTCTGGCGAAGGTGGGCTTGAGTGACGAAGGAAAAAGGCTGATTGCCGAACTGGACGAAGAATTTGATGATGTAGGGGCAGACCCCCGTGTCTGCCCAGAACAGGGCGAACACAGGCCAGAACAGGGCGAACACAGGGGTTCGCCCGTCCCCGAGATGCAGAAAGCCAAGGCCAAGTGGACGAAGATGGAGGCGCTGATCGGTAGTGAACAGCGCATCAAGAATATTGCTAAGGATATCGTGGCTCACTTCGAGGCGCGGCAGGCGGTGTTCGCAGGCAAGGGTATGGTGGTGAGCATGTCGCGGCGCATTGCCGCCGAGCTGTATGCGGAAATCATCAAGATCAAGCCTGCGTGGCACTCCGATGATTTAAACAAAGGCGCTATCAAGGTAGTGATGACGGCCGCCTCCAGCGATGGCCCGCTGCTGGCCAAACATCACACCACCAAAGAGCAGCGCAAGCAATTGGCCGAGCGGATGAAGGACGACGATGACCCGCTCAAGCTGGTGATTGTGCGCGATATGTGGCTGACTGGTTTTGATGCGCCGAGTATGCACACGCTCTACATCGACAAGCCGATGAAGGGGCACAACCTGATGCAGGCAATTGCTCGGGTGAACCGGGTACACAAAGACAAACCGGGCGGCTTGGTGGTGGATTATCTGGGGATTGCCGCTGATCTGAAAGAGGCACTCTCGTTCTATTCTGATGCGGGAGGTAAGGGCGACCCGACTCTGGCGCAGGAACAGGCGGTGAGCCTGATGCTGGAGAAGCTGGAAGTGGTGTCTGCCATGTATCACGGCTTTGCCTATGAAAACTATTTTGAGGCCGATACCGCACAAAAACTGTCGCTGATTCTGGCAGCCGAGGAACATATTCTCGGGTTGGAGGATGGCAGAAAGCGCTATATCAACGAGGTGACGGCGCTTTCTCTGGCTTTCGCCATCGCTGTGCCGCACGAGCAGGCTATGGGTGCCCGCGACGAAGTGGGATTTTTTCAGGCAGTGAAAGCGCGTCTTGCCAAATTCGACGCTTCTTTTGCCGATGGGGGCGAAGGGCGCAGCAATGAAGAGATTGAAACCACCATCCGCCAGGTGATTGATCAGGCGCTGGTGTCAGAAAAGGTGATTGATGTATTTGATGCGGCGGGTATCAAGAAGCCGGATATTTCCATATTGTCCGACGAATTTCTGGCCGAGCTGAAAGGTCATGAACACAAGAACATAGCCTTGGAGGTGCTGAAAAAACTTCTCAATGACGAACTGAAAGCACGCGCCAAAAAAAATCTAGTACAGAGTAAAACCTTGATGGAGATGCTTGAAAACGCCATCAAGAAATATCACAACAAGATTCTGACCGCTGCTGAGGTGATGGAGGAACTGATCAAGATCAGCAAGGAGATCGTCGCTTCAGATGATGAGGCCAAGCACATGGGCCTGAGCGATTTTGAATATGCGTTTTACACTGCAGTGGCCAACAACGACAGCGCGCGCGAACTGATGCAGCAAGACAAGTTGCGCGAGCTGGCCGTGGTGCTGACGCAGCGGGTGCGTGAGAATGCGTCGATAGACTGGACGATCAAGGAAAATGTGAGGGCCAAACTGAAAGTGATTGTGAAGCGCACCTTGCGCCAATTTGGCTACCCGCCCGACATGCAGTTACTGGCCACCGAAACGGTTTTGAAGCAAGCCGAGATGATTGCTAGTGAGTTAGCGGGTTAATCACCAGCAGGAACAGAGGGGATGCACACATCTAACCACGAGGGTTTTTAAATGAAAGCAACCGCTGAATTACAGGTCATACCAATTGGTAAAAGTATCTCTGTGAGGCAGGAGATCGCCCGTGTTGTTGAGTTGCTTCAGGCGTATGACTTTATTATTGAGACTCATGCCTCGGGCACCAACATTGAAGGGGAGTTGGCGGATATTCTCGCCGCCGTTGCAAAAATACATGAAGTGTTGCACAAGGAAGGCTGTGTTCGTCTGGTGAGTTATTTGAAGGTGGAGACCCGCACTGATAAGGCGCCGACCTTGATTGGGAAGCGGCTGTGAAGGGCAATACGCGCCATCACACTACAGTCGCCAGGCCGGGCCGCGATTAGATGAAGCCGCTGTTAACCTTGAAAGAGCATGGGATATTGCGCGCGGCGCTGCAAGCTGGCGTGCCGAATGTCGACTGCTCGCTCGATCTGGGACGAACGACAACAACCGTTGCGGTGGGCGCTGAAGGCTGGAACTGGCAGGGCCAATTATTTCCCTATCTTGAAACCTGCAATGATAGAACCATTTATTACTGGGTTGACGAGTCATTTCAACCGGTGTCGCGCTACACCACATCGTTGATCAAATTGGTGCCGACGCAGTGGGGGCCGCCGACCTTCGAAATTGATGGCATCAAGATGCTGCCCACCGCACACACGTCTCCCTATGCAGACGCCGAACGCAAGGTGGCGTTGATTCAACCGCGTGGCAAAGTGATTTTGGATACCTGTGGTGGCCTCGGTTATTTTGCCGCATGGTGTATGCAGGGCCAGGCCAGGCAGGTGCTGTCTTATGAGAAAAATCCCGACGTGATCTGGCTGCGCAGCCTGAATCCTTGGTCACCCCAGACGGATGATGTGTTGAGTTTAACCCTGGGTGATATTTGCGAGCAGATTGTGTCGTTGCCTGGCGGCTCGGTCGATGCGATTTTGCACGATCCCCCACGTTTTGGTATTGCTGGTGAACTTTATTCACAGGCTTTTTATGACCAGCTTGCCAGAGCGCTAAAGCGCAAAGGTAAGCTGTTTCATTACACAGGCGCACCGAACAAATTAACTAGTGGCCGCGATGTGCCCAATGAAGTAGCGACACGCTTGCGGCGCGCAGGTTTCGTCACAGAGTTGAATGGCGATGGCGTGCTGGCGGTAAAGAGCTAAGCTTGTTATCACCTCAAGCTCGATAAATGCGACGCGGCCGCAGTGACTGGGGTTACGGTAATTCCTCTACCAAGGTACACTGTTACTCACTATGGATATTCTTCAGCACGCCCTCGCCATGATCCTTGCCGTCACGCTTATCGGCGCGCTCGGCAAGCGTGTGCCCATACCGTTGCCGCTGTTGCTGGTCGGCGGTGGCGTAGCGATGAGCGCTATTTCCGGGTTCGAGAAAATCGAGCTGGAGCCTGAAATATTTTTCGCCCTCTTCATCCCACCGCTATTGTTTGCCGACAGTTGGCTGCTGCCCAAGCGTGAATTCTATCAGTTGCGCTACTCCATTATGCTGCTCGCCTTTGGGCTGGTTTTTGTCACCATGCTTGCAGTGGGATATGGACTGCATCTCCTCATTCCCAGCCTGCCCCTCGCCGCCTGTTTTGCCCTCGGCGCGGTGGTGTCGCCTACCGATGCGGTTGCGGTATCCGCGCTAACGCAGAAGGTGCGCTTGCCGAGCCGCAGCGCCAATGTGCTTGCAGGGGAAAGCCTGATCAATGATGCCTCCGGTCTGGTAGCTTTCAAATTTGCTGTAGCCGCCGTATTGACGGGCAGTTTTTCGCTCCAACAGGCGGCGGTGTCGTTTTTCGCACTCGTGGTTGGTGGCCTGCTTACGGGTGTTGCTATCGCGGGAGTTATTCAATGGCTACGGCTTTCACTGGTGCGCCGTGGGCTCAGGGATCCTTCCGTGTCGGTCGCCCTGTCAGTGCTGACCCCCTTCGCAGCCTACCTGGTGGGAGAGCAACTGTTTCATTTTTCCGGCATCCTTGCCGTGGTCGCCGCCGGGTTTTATGCGGGAATGCATGATACCAAGCATCTGGAGACCGATATCCGACTGCATGCGTCAAATGTCTGGACCATGCTGTTGTTCGTTTTCAATGGTCTGGTGTTTCTGTTGCTGGGACTGCAACTGCGTAGCGTGTTCGCTGGCATCTCCGGTTACAACTGGCATGAGCTGCTATATTATGCACTGGCCGTGTCTGGCATGGTGATTGCCGTGCGCTTGCTTTGGATGTTTCCCTTCTCGCGTGTTTCAACGTGGCTGATGCGCCTGCATAATCCGCACGTTGCGACACCTCCGTGGCGGAATGTATTCATCACTGGATGGGCAGGTGTTCGTGGGGCTGTGACGCTGGCAGGTGCCTTGTCGATTCCATTGATGGCAGGGGAAACGCCCTTTCCAGGGCGTCATTTACTTATCTTTTTGGCGACCAGCGTCATCATTGCAACACTGCTCATCAACGGCTTGACCTTGCCGCTGTTTATTCGCTGGTTCCGCGTGCAGGCAGACGACATCGTGGAACGTGAGACACAGGCGGCGCGGGTAGCGACAACGGAAGCAGCTATCAAGTCGCTGATGGAAATGTCAACCGCCGAACTTCCAGAGGAGCAGCGGTATTTTTTGTTACGGTTGATAGAGGAGTATGAGCGTCGACTCTTGCATCATGCTTATCCCGATACCGAGAAAGGACAGATGGCAAGAACCCACCTTGAGCGCGAGTCGTCGGTTCGTTTGAGGGCGCTCGCGGCGGAAAGAAAAGAGTTACATAGATTGCGGCAGGATGGCGTCATCAACGATGAAACGCTAAGGACGATACAGCTTGATATCGATTACGCCGAGTCCAGCATCATCGGGGGTACACACGGCATGTCGTAGAACTGATTATAAATCCTGTTCTTTCATTTCCTGCTTATAGCGTTGGCGCTCCGCTTCTTCTTTGATAACAGCGTCGATTTCGCGCATGATATTCTCCACATCTGCCGGTTTTTCGCTACGTTCGAAGCGTCCCGCCAGTTCAACGCCAGGGTGCAGATCCCCCTTCTCGTAGAGTGACCATATCTCCATGCCATAGTCGGTAACAAGTAACTCAGGCGCAAACTGACCAAAATAAGCCGCCAGATTATTGATGTCACGCAGTAACATGCTGCAAGCGTTGTTGTTGCCAGCGGCGTCAACGGCTTGGGGCAGGTCAATGATAACGGGCCCGTCGCCGCTGACGAGCACGTTATATTCGGACAAGTCGCCGTGGATAATTCCGGCACAGAGCATGAGAACCACCTGAGTGATCAGCATGCTGTGGTATTCGCGCGCCTGCCCTGCCGTTAGCACCAGGTCGTTAAGCCGGGGGGCAACGTCGCCACTCGCGTCAGTCACCAGCTCCATCAGCAATACGCCGTCAAGAAAATTATAGGGCTGCGGAACACGCACGCCAGCGGCGGCAAGACGGTATAGCGCATCCACCTCTGCGCTTTGCCAGGCCTCCTCCTGGGTCTCGCGGCCATGGCGACTACCCTTTTCCATAGCGCGGGCGCGGCGGCTGTTTCTCACCTTGCGGCCTTCGGTATAATTAACGCTTTGGCGAAAGCCGCGCTTGTTGGCCTCTTTGTACACCTTGGCGCAACGGATATCCTCGCCACAGCGCACCACGTAGACCATGGCCTCTTTGCCGCTCATGAGCTGACGGATCACGCTATCGACAAGACCTTCTTCGACCAATGATGCAATTCTTGTGGGAGTTTTCATAAGGAGCTTCTTTCCGGCGCTTCGGCGTAATATTGTTATTATAGCATCGACAGGTTTTTTCGACATGCGCGCCAATTTTATTGGCGATTATCACCCTGTTCTGGCACAGTCAGGTTTTTTCAAACATACCCGTTTTCAGAAACGATACAACTTGCCGACTGACTTCCGTGGAATTTGCCATGAAAATATGTCCGCGATTGACCACCCAAAAATCTTTCATGCCTTCCAGGCGGGCGCTGGCCACCGACACTTTGCCATCATTCTCAGTTGAAAATAAGGGTGAAAACCACGGATCGCTGCTTTTGCAGCCAGCAATAATTCCCACTTCAAGGTTCAACGGCTTGAGCGAGTTAGGGAGGCTGGTGGACTCGGTACCCAGTTCCTGACCTGACGGGCCGGTAGCCAATTTAAACCACCATTTATCCCGCCAATGATCCACAATTTCACTGCCATGATTCGGCGGCCCCAACATCACCACGCGGCCAATATGTTCGAGGCCATGATCTTGAAAATAGTGGCGAACTAAAATACCGCCCAATGAATGCGTCACAAAATGGACGGGCGTTGCGTTTTTCTCAACGCATTGCGCAATCGCCTGGCCTACGGCACACGACAACTCTTCAATGGATTTTTTTGTTGAAGGATAACTTTTATTCCAGACACAAAACCCGCTGTTTTCCAAATCGCGTTGCAGCGCACGCATCGACAGGCGGGTGCGGCCCAGCCCATGCAGAAGCACCACACATTCCTTAGGCATTACTTCAACAACTTATTTGGCGCAGCGGAAACCCACATCCGTATAACTGGCATTGGGGTCAAGGTAGCCTCGGTAGGCAGTACGCTGAAACAGACTCAACGCATAATGCCCCTGACCGCCCGACCCGGCGCCACGCACTACTTTATACTTTTCGCCAAAATCAGGGCTTTTGTAAACTGCACCAGGATACGGCTTGTACCAGTCTGCCACCCACTCACGCACATTGCCTGCCATGTCATACACCTCATAAGGGGACTTGTCAGTCTTGTATGAACCAATGGGCGCGGCGCCGTATTCCCAGGATTCTTCGCCGGTGTTAGATAAACCGGCTTTCCATTCTTCTCCCCACGGAAATTCCAGAGCCTTCGTCCCCCGCGCGGCTTTTTCCCACTCGGCCTCAGTCGGCAGACGCTTCCCCACCCATTTGCAATAAGCATCTGCGTCGTGCCACGACACGGTGGTGACTGGCAAGGTATCAATGACAACAAATTTTTTGTCGATCTCTTTGAGAAGATCTTCCTTGCTCATGGCGCGGGTATCCAGATCGAGATGAAACACTTTTACGGCGGCTTTGCGCAGGGCTTCCACGTCCAACGCCAGCAGTTTGTCTTTTTTCATGCTGATGATATAACCGGTTTCCATCCAGCGATCTGGCGGTGGCGCATTATTTTTTGCCATGAACTCTTTGTACTGGCTGTTGGTGACTTCGTATTTATCAATCCTGAACGCCTTGAGCTTGACCTTGCGTTCCGGGTGCTCATCCTGATACCACGGTTTGGTGGCGCCAAATTCACCGGCTTTTTTCGAGCGGTCAACCTTGTTGCTGCCCATGACAAATTCACCCGCGTCAATCTTGGACATCTCTGCATTGGCACTCTGCACAGCGGGTTCAGCAGCCACCACCAACATCGGCGCGCACAAGGCCAATGCAGCGATTATTTTAAAGCGTTTCATAAAGACTCCTCAGTTAAAGGCGCGGTAAAGTCTTTCGCGCACCTGAATCCAAAAGTTTTGTTTTTGGTGTTCCTCAAAAAAAACGAGCGGTTATAAACGGGCGAGGAAATGCCGCATTTATAGAACGAGCAATCCCACCATGAACCGCCTTTAAGCGTTTTATATTTCTCGCCGTAATTTTCTGTAATTTTGGTATTGCCGGGATAAGGCAAGTACCAGGAGTCTGTCCACTCCCACACATTCCCCGCCATATCATGCACACCGTAAGGGCTCACACCCCCATCAAACGCACCCACTGGCGTGGTGTCACCTTGCAGTTTTAAATTGCCCCAACGCACCGGGCTGTTCACTTTGTTAATATCAAAAACTTCACCCCACGGATAAGTGCGGCCATCCGTACCGCGCGCGGCTTTCTCCCATTCCTGATCGGTGGGCAAGCGCTTGCCTGCGGCGCCGCAATACGCCTTGGCATCATGCCATGACACAAACGTGACGGGATGATCAGCTTTGCCTTCCGGGAACGTGCGGTTTTCGAAATGATCGGGAGATTTGCGATGCGTAGCATCGATAAACCGCTTATATTGCAGATTGGTCACTTCATATTTGTCGATATAAAAATCGCCCAGCCATACGTTATGCTGCGGACCTTCATCTGACAAACGGTGATTGGTGCCGCGAATAAACTCGCCCGCAGGGATCAGGATCATTTCATTGGGTTCAGCGCCAACACGCGTCTGCTCATAATACATGGGCGCATTCATGCCCGGCCCCTGCCCTTCTGCCTTAGGCAACGATACCCCTTCGGGAGCGGTCTCGACAACCGTTTCCGCTTTTTGCTTTGCCGTTGTGCGCTGTGCCGCCTTTTGTAACCCACCCATCCGCCTCTCTGATAACCCGGCAGGCAATCTGGCGCTATGACAGGCCAGGCACTCGCGGGTGATTACTTTTTGAGAAATCGGACGCGCCACATATTGATGACATTGCGAACATTCACCCATTGCCGACCGCACCGGAGCCGGGGTCAAATGAGCACGCACGGCAGGCGCCCGCGATGGATTTTGCGCCATTCCAACACCGCTCACCATCACCCACGTTGCCGCCCAAATCAAGCCCGGCAATCCTAATTTACGTCTGATTCGCTGCATTGCGCCTCGTTTACCCTGTTTGCCCCACTATTTCAATCAACTTTACAAGCATAAAACATCCCGCCGCCCTTGCCCATCAAAAATTTGTTGCAAGTAATACGTCAAGCCCCTTCACATGAGCCCCGTCTCCGTGCTAGTGTTTTAGTGGGTTATTCTCTTAACAACCCACACCTCATTTTACAATCCAAATATAACGGAGGTAGTCCATCATGCACAGTAAATTTCGTACCTCATCTATCTTGCTCACGCTCAGCATCGCCCTGTGGGGCGCCAACGCGCTGGCTGACGACAATGTCAAAATCACTTCACCTGCCGATGGCAGCAAGGTTAAATCCACCGAACCGGTGAACGTCGTTTATGACATTACTCCCAACGCCGGAGGTGATCATGCCCATATTTACGTCAACGATAAAGAAGCAGGCATCCTGCGCAAGCTGAAAAGCAGCTTCAGCCTTGATCCGTTACCTGCGGGAGATCATACCGTGTGCGTCAAGGTGGTAAATCGGGGACATTCACCGATTGGACAGGAAAGCTGTATTAAAGTCACTTCCGGTTAATTTACTCTTCTTGTATTGCAGAACCCCGCCGTAGTCGGCGGGGGATGCTTCCCTGCCCCCATACTACCCATAAAAAAATAAAATATCATTATATTTCAATAAACTACATAAATACCCTATAAATCACTGAAAAATATCATTAGCTTTTACTAACATGCCCGTGTATAGTGTGCGGCGTGTCATTGAAGCAGTTCGACACTGTCGTCGTCTCTAACCTCTCCTGCTGTACTCGCAGTATTCTCCTGGTTGGTGGCGGTTTGCCTTACTGATACTTCCAGCGCGGTCGCCCCCAGCCACAGCGGTTTCCGCCCCTGTAATACCTTCCTGTTTTAAATAAACAGGTTACTTCACTTAAATTCCGCGGTGGCCAGCGGAAGAGGATACTATTTTGTCTTTTACAGAACTAAAGTTAAGCGAACCCCTGCTGCGCGCCATTGAAGCCAGCGGTTACACCACCCCCACTGAAATTCAGCGCCAGGCCATTCCGGTGGCGCTGGAAGGCCGTGACCTGATGGCGTCGGCTCAAACCGGCACCGGCAAAACCGCCGCCTTCGTGCTGCCCGCCCTGGAGCGCCTGCAACAGCCTGCCGCCGTACAAGGCCGCGGCCCGCGCGTATTGATTCTTACCCCTACCCGTGAATTGGCTACCCAGATTCAGGAAGCCATTGCGCGTTATTCACGCTTTACCAAGCTGCGCTCCGGCGCCATCGTGGGCGGTGCGCCCTACCCCGCCCAGGAAAAACTGTTGCGTATGCCGCTGGATCTGCTGGTCGCCACTCCTGGCCGCCTGATGGATCACATGGAACGCGGTCGCGTGGACTTTTCACGCATGGAATTACTGGTGCTGGACGAAGCCGATCGCATGCTGGACATGGGTTTTATCGAGCCGGTTGAAGAAATCAGCGCCGCTACCCCCGCCAACCGTCAAACCCTGCTGTTTTCCGCAACACTGGAAGGCAACGTGGAAAAGCTGGCGCGTCGTTTGCTCAAAGACCCGCTGCGCATCCAGGTGTCGGGCGTGAAAGAAAAGCACGCCAACATCGAACAGCGCATTCATCAGGCTGATGATTTCAAGCACAAGAATCAATTGTTGCAACATTTGCTGAATGGCCAGGATATGACCCAAGCTATTGTTTTTACCGCCACCAAGCGCGGCGCGGACAAGCTGGCTGAAGAACTGGGCGAACAGGGTTACCCGTGTGCCGCATTGCATGGTGACATGAAGCAGAGCGCGCGTAACCGCACTGTGCAGCGCATGCGCCGTGGCGATGTGAAGGTGCTGGTTGCCACCGACGTGGCAGCACGCGGCCTGGATATCACTGGCGTGACCCACGTGATCAACTTTGACCTGCCGATGGTCGCCGAAGATTATGTGCATCGCATTGGCCGCACCGGCCGTGGCGGCGCATTCGGCATTGCCGTGTCGCTGATTGGCCCGGATGACTGGAGTAAACTGGCACAGATTGAACGCCTTACCGGCAATCGTCTGGATCGCACTGTGATACTTGGCCTGGAACCACGCCGTCCTGCCCCCAAGCCGGGCGAACGGTCTTCATCTCCCCGTAGCGGCGCAGGCCGGCGTCCGGGTGGTGGGTCTTCACGTCCTGGCGCACCGCGCCAGGGTCAAGGCGCGGATCGCTTTAATCGTTCGGACGCACCGCGCACCAACTCGTTCCGTGCTGACCGTCCACGCTCCGAGTCGTCACACGCACCCTCCGGGCAGCGTGACCATGCAGCACCCCGCAGCCGGGATACGTCTTTCACCCCAGGTGATCGCCCAGCACGCGCGCCGTCTCCGTATGCACAGGCGCAGCGCAAGGAAAGCTACAGCAGCCGTGGCAATGACAACTCAACCCCACGCGGCGATAGCACTTATCAGCGGCCCTCTGCTCCCCGTACCGGCGAAAACCGCCCGAAAATCTCGTTCTCACGCCCTGCGCGCAAGACGGGACCCCGGGACAGTAAGCCTAATTACTAGAGAGTAAGGTTGGTTAATAAAAAAGGGGCGGTTAATACCGCCCCTTTTTTTGTCTGGATAAATGGTCAGGTTATATAAACCGTGTCATTCCGAGCGTAGCGAGGAATCTTAGGATTTCTCCCGGCAACTGCTCCTGCGTTGCTCTACCTTCCGCCATCCATGGCGGTCGCCTTCGGTCGAAATGACAGGCTGGACAAAGTCATGACATGTCTCCTAATTTACTTAGCCATGACGATGCCCTTGATCTTCATTTCCTTTTCCAGCTTCTGCTGCACGGCCTCGGCTTTAGCACGCTGCAACTCGGGGCCGATACGCACCCGAATCACCATTTTGCTGCCTTCAGAAACACGTTCAACAAAGGCGTGATAGCCTTTATTACGCAATTTATCGCGCAACGCCCAGGCATTTTGTTCGCTGGAAAAACTTCCCAATTGCACTACCCATGCGTTGGCAGGTGCTTTAGCTGGTGGGCTACGCGTGACGCTGGAGGGTGCTACTGGAGCGCGTGCTGGCGTAGTCGCCGGGGCGGTCACTGGCGTTGGCTCTGACACAGATGGTTTTGTGGGCACAGGCGCAGGTACGGCAGCAGGCGCGGGCGCAGTGACGGGTGGCGTGGCGGCGTCGATCACAGTGTCGGCAGTGACTTCGTCCACGGGCGTTTCTGGGGCGCTTTCTTCTATCGGAAGATCAGCGCCTGGAATCTGTTCCGGGGCAGGCGGAATGCTGGCAATGCTTTCTGTCGACGTGTTTGGTTGATCGCCCAAAAAAAACGGAACGATGATTGCGAGCAGTGCCACCAGCACCAGTGCGCCGACAAGGCGCTGCCTTAATTGGCTTTTTTCCATTTTTTATTGACCATACAAGATATTTTCAGGGCCTGGGGTTACGCCCCCTCCCCCTCACCAGCAAGAGAGGGAAGCGCACGTAACGTCAGTTATCATAAGTGTTTGCAAGAATTTGCGCTATCGCCTGATAACCCTCCTCAGTAATTAATACGGCATTAACCGTGGTCGCATATAACCTGCCACTGCGCTGCATTTGCGCAAACAGCGCGGGCTGGATGCGCGAGTCTATGCAATAAAAGTGTTCGCCTTCGATCCATGACTCGTTCGACCGGGCAGAAAGTTGCTTGAAAATACGAAACGCGCTGCCCTTGGCGCAATGATGCAGCTCATCAATCTGCTTGAAGGTTTTCAGCCGTGCGTCATTGACAAGACCAACGGCCATTATAGGGTATCCAAAATTTCGGCAACAGTGTAAAACGAACCAAATACCACGACGCGACCAGCGGCCACCTGATCAACCAACTGCACTGCCTGTTGATAGGCGGCGGTGATGCTGGGGTGAACATGCACAGAGACAATGCCTGGTGCCTGCAAATGCCCGGCAAGCTGCGCGCCCGATAAGCCGCGCGGCACGTCCAACCCGGCCACATGCCACACATCAATCACATCGCGCATGACACTAATCACACCCTCGATGTCTTTATCTGCCAGCATCGACATCACTGCGTGTGTCTGACCCCCGCATGGCTGGCTGCGCAAGCTCTGCGCCAACACCTGCGCGCCGTGCGGGTTGTGCGCCACGTCCAGAATGCGCAACGGCATCCCCGGCAATACCTGAAACCGTCCCGGCAGTTGCACGGCACTGAGTCCCTGGCGAATATCCCCCTGATTCGCTGGCAGGACTTGCGTCAACAACTCCAGCACCATCAATACACCCGCCGCATTCTGCAATTGAAACGGGCCACGCAAGGCTGGGTGCGGCAGCGCGTGGCGGCGTTGCGTTACGCTCCACCACGACCAACCGCTATCATTGACGGTGTCAATGATATAGCCAAAATCCCGGCCAAAGCGGTAGAGCGGCGCGCCCACTGCATCGGCGTGTTGCAACAAGGTGTGTGGCGGATCGGGATCACCGCATACGGCAGGGCGTCCGGCCCGGAAAATACCGGCTTTTTCAAAAGCAATTTCTTCACGCGTGTTGCCCAGCCAGGCGGTGTGGTCGATGCCGATGGTGGTCACCAGCACCACGTCGGCATCCCACAGGTTCACCGCATCGAGCCGGCCACCCATGCCCACCTCGAGAATCACGGCATCTAGCTGCACGGCGCTAAAAATGGAAAATGCGGCGAGGGTGCCAAATTCAAAATACGTGAGTGAGATGTCCTGGCGCGCTTGATCAATGGCCTCAAAGGCGGCGCACAAGGTGGCATCATCCACCGGCGCGCCATGCAGGCAAATGCGCTCGTTGTAGCGTAATAAATGCGGTGAGGTGTAGGCACCGACACGATAACCTGCCGCACGCAATATGGCATCAAGCATCGCCACGCTCGACCCTTTGCCATTGGTGCCGCCCACGGTGATAACGGCGCACGGCGGTCTCTGCAAACCCATCCGCAACAGCACGGGGCGGACGCGCTCCAGCCCCAGATCAATAGCAGAAGGATGCAGTGTTTCCTGCCAGGTTAACCACTCATCAAGGGTATTAAAGCGCATGTAATGGGGCTGGATCGCATTAGGCCCGCTTTCAGGCAGGCGTAGTTGTCGATAATTCCTGATGCGTCAATATCGCCAATATCGAAGCGATGCGGTCGCGCATTTCACGGCGGTCAATAATTAAATCAATGGCGCCATGTTGCAGCAAAAATTCACTGCGTTGAAAACCTTCGGGTAACGTCTGGCGCACCGTCTGCTCAATCACGCGTGGCCCGGCAAAGCCGATCAGCGCATTGGGTTCAGCGATATTCAAATCACCCAGCATGGCAAAGCTTGCGGATACACCGCCCATGGTAGGGTCTGTCATCACCGAAATATACGGCGTGCCCTGCTTGCTCAAACGCGCCAACGCAGCGCTGGTTTTAGCCATTTGCATCAGCGAAAATAAAGCTTCCTGCATGCGCGCGCCCCCACTTGCCGAAAAACAGATCAGCGGGATGTTATGTTCGAGCGCGGCATTCACCCCACGCACAAAACGCTCACCCACCACCGCGCCCATGGAGCCGCCCATGAAGCCAAACTCAAATGCACAGGCTACCAAAGGCAGGCCGTTGACCTGGCCTTGCATGACAATCAGCGCATCTTTTTCGCCGGTTTCTTTGGTGGCCAGCGACAAACGGTCACGGTATTTTTTGCTGTCACGAAACTTGAGAATATCAACCGGCGTCAGATCTTTTGCGATCTCGCTGCGCGGCGCAGGATCAAGAAAACCATTCAGCCGCTTACGTGCGCCAATACGCATGTGATGCGCGCATTTCGGACACACCTCAAGATTACGCTCCACTTCAGCCCGGTATAACACGGCGCTGCACACCGGGCACTTCGTCCACAAACCTTCCGGAATGGATTTTTTCTGACGCGCATCCGTCCGGATTTTTGAAGGTATTAATTTTCCAAACCAGCTCATAAGTTAATATTCACACGTATATATTCGTTAATCTGAACGATTGTGTCGCCCCGTGCCCGCAGTTATTTTGATAGCACCGAACCCACCCTTAGAGTATATCCAAGCGCCCAAAATGGCTACGCCCAACGACACAATCGTAACATAAAAATTCATAATCCATGTTCATAACTTCTTCATCATCATCTCAAATGCCGATACGTGACCTCATGGTTCTGGCACTTCGGGCAACTGTGGCCACAGGAGAATGGTTGGCGCTGACCTTGACGCGTCCCGTACAATGATTCAGCGCCCGGATAACCTTCCTGGCGACCTGTGGTGCACCGCCCCGATCCATGCGGGCACAGGGTGGGAAAACGTGCTTTTTCGGGGGATTCCATAGTAAACTCCTTCACAAGAAAGCGCGGAATTGAGTCGCCCATGGAACATTACACAAATACTGATTTTTCCTGCCGCATAGCGGCTTCGTCCAACCAATGGCTCGATCAGCCGCCCCATAAAGTAGCACGCCTGTTAGCTCAACCGTTAGAACCCTGCATTCATGAATAAGAAGACAACAACATCTGAATACATAAGAAATATCAACGAACCCAGCGCATCCCTGTTCCTCATACTCCTTCTTTGTGCCGACATTGCGTTTATTGCGCTTCACACAATCTTTACCTTGTTTCCATTTCCACAGAGCTCATTTTATTCTCTCGGAAAAGGTGGTGGTTATCCAGAGATGTACCAGTATCTCAAATGGTCCTGGATAATTATTCTGGTGATATATGTTTCTATATTAAGACGGTCGTTTAGTTATATCGCATGGGGATTGGTGTTCACATACTTTCTTTGCGATGACGCTTTGGCCATCCATGAGAAAATCGGAGCGCACATAGCAGGGAACCTTACTTTAACGCCCCCTCTTGGGCTAAGGCTTCAAGACCTTGGGGAATTAACTGTCTCGGCCGTTGCAGGAATGATTTTATCACTCCTTGTCATATGGGCTTATTTGCATGGATCGCAAGCCTTCAAGAAAATGTCCCAGGATATGCTGCTGCTGATTCTTGCCTTGGCCTTTTTCGGTGTGGTCGTCGACATGGCCCATGCTTCAATCAAGGTGAGAGGGGTATCTTTCATTTTAGGGGTTATGGAAGATGGTGGTGAAATGTTGGTAGCGAGCCTGATCGTTTGGTATGTCTTTCTGCTGTCCATTCGCGAAGAAAGTGCCACTTCATATCTTTGGCATTTCGTGCGCGTTGTCCTGACACGACGCTCTCCCCAAAGGGAGGGGAGCCATCGCATAAACCTAAAAAACTGATGCCAGCCTTATTCATGCGGTGTATAGTGCCACGTTCCGTTACCGCCACTCTTTAGGGGTATCATTCGATGATCGTGCAGAAAAACTATCATGCGCTTGGTTGTGGCGAATGTGTTGGTGGGGCGGGGCTGGATTTCAATTTTACCATGGCATTTCAGCCGATCGTAAATACCACTACCCGTGAAACCTTTGCACAAGAAGCTAGCGTCTACAGGGCGCATCTATAACCCGGCGGGCTGCGGAAAAGCGGCCTAACCAACGTAGGATGCAGTGAATGTATGAACTGCATCGCTCGCGCTTGATGCGGTTCACAACGCTCACCACATCCTACATGAGATGAACGCACCATGACTGAAATCATCGGCATTGACCATATCTATATCACTGTGTCTGACATGACGCGATCAGAAGCATTTTACGATTGCGCCATGAGGATAATGGGTTTTCGCAAGAGCACATTCGCCATAGAAGGTGATGTGCACATTCAATACTTCAACCGTCATTTCGGTTATGTGCTGCGTCCGGCGCGGTCTGTCAATGCGCACGACGCGTACTCGCCAGGGTTGCATCACCTGTGCTTTCGCGTAGATTCAGTAGCAGATGTTACCCTGGTTGCTAACGGTCTGCGCGCCGCTGGCATCAACGCTACTGAGCCGACATTACACCCAGACCACGCAACTGACTACTGGGCGACATTCTTCAGTGACCCCGATGGCGTTCGTCTTGAAATCACTAACTATCGGCAAGAAAGACGGGAACGCCACGACCAGTGGGATCGAACCCAGGATTAACCTGCCCAGCATAGGGTATGGGTTATAATTAACAGTATGACCACAGCCCCTCCCCCGTCCGTCTCTTTTACCGAAGCATTGAAATTCTGGCTCAAGCTGGGTTTTATCAGCTTTGGTGGCCCTGCCGGGCAAATTGCTATCATGCATCAGGAGTTAGTAGAAAAACGCCGCTGGATTTCAGAGCGGCGCTTTTTGCATGCGCTGAATTATTGCATGGTGTTGCCGGGGCCCGAGGCGCAACAGCTTGCGACTTACATCGGCTGGCTGATGCACGGTACCAAAGGCGGAATTGCGGCGGGGATGCTGTTTGTGTTGCCGTCGTTGTTTATTCTCATCGTGCTGTCGTGGCTGTATATGGCGTATGGCAGCACGCCCGCAGTGGTCGGGGTGCTGTATGGCATCAAACCGGCGGTGACGGCGATAGTAGTGTTCGCGGCCTATCGCATCGGTTCACGGGTATTGAAAAACCGCGTGCTGTGGACAATGGCGGCGGCGGCATTCATTGCTATTTTTGCTTTTGATGTGCCTTTCCCTGCGATTGTATTGGCAGCCGGACTCATGGGGTATATTGGCAGCCGCGTGGCACCCGATATCTTCAAGCCAGGCAGCGGCGGTCACGGCGCAATAGACAAACATTTTGGCGCGGCGCTGATTGACGACGATACGCCCACGCCGCCCCACGCCACCTTCATGTGGAATAAATTTTACAGATTGATGGCGATCGGGCTGGTGCTGTGGGTGGGCGCACTGGGTACGCTGCTGGCATTACTCGGCTGGCAAGACACGCTCACGCAAATGGGCTGGTTCTTCACCAAGGCAGCGCTGCTGACGTTTGGCGGTGCGTATGCGGTGTTGCCCTATGTTTACCAGGGCGCAGTGGAACATTATCAATGGCTCACCGCCACGCAAATGATTGACGGCCTGGCGCTGGGTGAAACCACGCCGGGGCCGCTGATTATGGTGGTGGCGTTTGTGGGTTTTGTCGGCGCGTGGACGCGTTCACTGTTCGGGCCGGAGGCGCTGCTGCTGGCCGGGGCGGCGGGCGCCTGCGTTGCGACATTCTTCACTTTTCTGCCATCCTTTCTCTTCATCTTGATGGGCGGGCCACTGGTCGAAGCGACCCACGGCGAATTAAAATTTACTGCGCCACTCACCGGCATCACCGCCGCGATTGTCGGCGTGATTCTTAATCTGGCGGTGTTTTTTGCATACCATGTGCTATGGCCCAAAGGCTTTGATGGCGATTTTGAATGGTTTTCGCTGATGATTGGCCTGGCGGCTGGTGTGGCGCTGTTCCGTTATAAAGTCGGCGTTATTCAGGTGATCGGCGCGAGTGCAGTGGTGGGGCTGTTCTCAACACTGTTCGCTTAACGTCCCCGTTCTCCCTGAGCCTGTCGAAGGGCGCTTGATGCGTGGCGAGTGGTTCGACAGGGCTCTCCTGAGTTTATCGAAGGGATCACCACGAACGGTTAAATAAACAGTATTGGGGGCTGCCCTATACTTTTTCAGGATTATAAATTGTCGCTCTACTGGATTCCTCCCACCGATAAAACCTGCCGGTTCCCGCCGGTGGAAGAGGCGTTGCACGAGCCCAATGGGTTACTTGCTGTCGGCGGCGATCTCAGTCCCACGCGGCTGATTAACGCTTACCGCAGCGGCATTTTTCCCTGGTATAACGAAGGCGAACCGATCTTGTGGTGGTCACCCAACCCGCGTACCGTGATCTTTCCCGCGCATCTTAAAGTATCGCGCAGCCTGCGCAGAACCCTCAGGAGCGGCGAACTCCATGTCACCCTTGATACACAGTTCAGACAGGTGATGGAAGCCTGCGCCGCGCCGCGCAAGTCAGAGGGCGGCACCTGGATCAGCGCTGAAATCATTGACGCCTATTGCCGTTTGCACGAGATGGGCGTGGCGCACTCGGTGGAAGTATGGAAAGGGCATGAGCTGGTAGGTGGCGTATATGGGCTCGCCCTTGGCCCGGTATTTTTTGGCGAGTCCATGTTCAGCCGTGTCACGGACGCCTCCAAAGTCGCACTGGTGCATCTGGTGCGTCAACTTGAGCGTTGGGGGTATACTGTCATCGACGGCCAGGTCAGCTCGCCGCATTTATACACGCTGGGCGCCGAAGATATTTCACGCGCTGCTTTCATCACAATATTACAGGAAGCGACCGACGCCTCCGCCCCACCTGGCCCCTGGCAACTGGACGCAGACTTAAAACCATGACCAGCATCAGCGCCCTGACTTTTTACGCGACCATGCCGCATACCTGCAGCTACCTGGCAGGGCAGAGCGCCGCCACGCTGCTGGCAGATCCGCAGGCCGCGATCAACACGCCGCTCTACAGCATGCTGATTGATTATGGTTTTCGCCGCAGTGGCGAACGCGTCTACCGGCCACGCTGTGCACATTGCCAGGCATGTATTCCGGTGCGCGTGCCGGTCGCCACCTTTAAACCCAGCCGAATTCAGAGACGCGTCTGGCGGCGCAATCACGATCTTGACGTACAGTGTGTTGCTCCGTTGCGCAGTGACGAACATTTTGACCTGTATCAGCGTTACCTCGCGCAGCGTCACGCCAGTGGCGGCATGGATGACCCTGATCCCGACAGCTATCTCGCATTTCTTGCCAGCCCGCATATCGACACTGGTTTTTACGAATTTCGCCTGCACGGCCAACTGCTCGCCGTGGCGGTGGTGGATCATCTACAGCAGGGTTTATCAGCCGTGTATACGTTTTTTGACCCGCAACATGCGCAACGCAGTTTGGGCGTGTATGCCGTGCTCTGGCAAATCGAACACGCCAAACGATTGAACCTGACGTGGCTGTATCTGGGATACTGGATTAAAGAGTCGCCGAAAATGAATTACAAAGAACACTACCGGCCATTGGAGATGTATCAGCGTGGGCAGTGGGTTATGGTATTGCCTGATGTGGATGTGTCATCAACCATATCCAGGTAATGCTTTGTGTTGCTGCACAACACTTGGTGGGCTTAGCAGCCCACCCTACATTTGACTCGAATGTATCAGCACGAACAGTCGCTACGCATCAATACACCAGATAATCCAGCACCGTAAACTGAGCCGTCGCACCCACGCCGCTATGTTGAACCAACGCAATCCGGCCATCGGCATGCGCGGCCAGTGTTGCAGTGGCTTGCTGCGCGGTGAGCGGCAACGCCAGTGGAGCACCGCCATTAAACGTAGTATCGACGCTGCCATCGGTATTGTAACGCGTCACAGTCACCTGCGTCGCGCCAACCAGCGCTTTATTGGCCACCACTATTTTTCCATCACCCTGCAACACCATGGCATAACTCGCCTCGCTATTCATAGGGACAGAGGTACTCACAATACCGCTGGCGCCAAAAGTAGTGTCGGCACTGCCGTCCGCATTGTAACGCGCCAGAATAAACGCCGCGCCATCACTGCCTGAACCTGCCACTATTATCTTGCCATCAGTCTGCACCGCCACCGCCACGGCACGTTCGTCCTTCCCCGTACCCAAGTCCACTGCATGGCGACCATCATCACTAAAGGTAGGATCAAAACTGCCATCGGCCAGGTATCGCGCCAATGCAAAATCTTTATCCGTGGCATTGGATCCCACACCCACGGCGACGATCCTGCCATCGGCCTGCACCGTTGCCGCCAGGGCCTGCGAATGCCCTGAGCCGATGATAGTTGATGCGATGCCGTCGCCACTGAATGCGGCATCCAATCCCCCACTGGCGTTATATCGAGCCACCACAAATTCCATGAAATTCGCGCCATTGATATGTCCGGCGGCGATCACCTTGCCATCGGCCTGGATTGCCGCAGCCGGTGTTTCACATGTAATAGGAGACGCCGCCAACGGCGCAGCCCGGCTAATGCTGGGCGCAGGGCCACCCCCCAGGTTAGGAGGGGGTGATCCCGTCATAAAATTCCAGGAGTAATCGGCTGGCAGCACAGTACCATCCATGGCCCGCACGCCTGCCTTTATGGTCACCGTATAAATGGCATCATAAGCCAAGGGCGTGGCGGGCTGAAAAAGCATAAAACCATTGGGATAAGAATCTGTAGGACGATGAAAAATAAAGCCACTCACCGGATTTCCGTTGGTGCTCAATAGCAGCGACGCCGCAGTAAACGAACACAGATCCATCTGCCGCGAAAACGCCACCGCGATAGCCACATCTACTGATGCGCCCGCAGTAGGCGAGTTGGGATCATTGGTCAACTGCGCAGGAATTTGGAATACTACCCTTAGATCATCCTGGGTATTATCGCGGGGGCTTTCCCCTTGCCAGTTACAGCTACTCAGCAATAAAAAGAATACGGCCGCCAGCAGCATCGCCATTGAGTGAGAATGTTTTCGCATCATTGTCAAGGGGCAATAAATCCTACCAGTAAGAAGTTCGAGTCGGTTCCAGTGCCTGTGCTGCCCACCAGCACCACTTTACTATCGGGCCGCAACGCCAGTCCATAAGCCGTATCATGCGCCGCACTAATATTGGTAACGACTTTACCATCGGCGTCAAACGTCGTGTCTGCACTGCCATCCGTGTTGTAACGTGCCAGAGCCAAATCATTGTCTTGGCCTGTTACAAAGGCCGCACCACCCACCATAATCTTGTCATCGGCCTGAATCATCAAAGCCAGCGCAACATCGTTACTACCTGCCATATCGGTAAGCACTGTCCCTGGTATAGTGCTGGCTGCGCCAAAGGTAGTATCCAATGCCCCATTATCATGGTAGCGCACCAACCCAAAGTCATTATTATTACTGGCGGTATTAAAAACCGCGCCCGCCGCCACAATCTTGCCAGTAGACTGCTGAATCCCGACTGCAAAAGCACCTTCATCAGCCACGCCTATTGCGGTCGTCACTTGTCCATCCATATCAAATGTGCCATCTAAAATACCATTAGCGTCATAACGGGCCAAAGCAAAATCGTTATTGATACCGTCACCCAGGGTACTATCGGTAATGCCGGCGACAACGATCTTGTCAGTGACATCTTGAATGGCAACAGCATAAGCCGCATCAACTCCATTCCCAAAAGATGTCCTCTGCAGGCCGCTCGTACCAAATGTGGTGGTGTCAAGCGTACCGTTAGTGTTATAACGCGCCATGGCAAAACTTGAATCGGTAAGCGATCCCGTTTGCCCAACCACTACAATCTTGCCCGTAGATTGAATGGCCATGGCAAAGGCTTCGTCCTTAGTGACACCAAAGTCGGTTACTATGTATCCGTTCGTGTTAAAGCTTGTATCCAGACTGCCATCTGCGGAGTTATAGCGGGCCACTACAAAATCTGTGCCTGTACTATTATTAGTTGTAACACCGGCTACCACAATCTGGCCATTAAGCGGTTGAATCGCCACAGCACGCGCTTCATCGCGGCCTGCCGATATGGCGGTGGTGACAATACCATTCCCACCAAAGCTGGTATCCAGAGTGCCATCCGTGTTGTAACGCGCCACGGCAAAATCATAATTTCCGTTACCGCTATCAACATACCCCACGGCCACAACCTTGCCATCGGCAGGCTGTACGGCCACCGCACGTGCGCCATCCCCCAGCGTCATTGAAACTGGCGTGATCACTACACCGCCATTACCAAAACCGGGATCCAGCGGCCCAGTCGTAAAACTCCACGAATAGGGTGCGGCCAACATAATTCCATCCGATGCCTGCACTCGCGCAACGGTAACAGTATAAAGTGTACTGGGAGCCAGCAATGCAGAAGGCAAAGGTGTTAGTGTAGCGTAGTCGTTCTCATAGGTAATCGTGCCATTGACAACACTGCCAGTGCTTGATTTAGCAGTAAATGTAGTGGCGGTAAATGTATCGGCTTTCATTACTTTGGAAAATGCCACTGCAATCGGCTTGGTCAGCAGCACTCCCGTCGCATTATTGGCGGGACTGGTGATCAGCACCACCGGAGCAGTCGCCGCGCTGGGGGTATCATCACCCCCCCCACCCGCGCAGCCGCTCACTACCCCCGCCATTAGCAGGGTAAAAATTATCAATATTGTTTTTGGGTTAATCCAGGCCATGGTCGTCATTCCTCATCCGTAAAGTGCAACACAAAAGCTTGCCGGGCTAATGAAATATAGCGGCCGACACTCGTAAAACAGCCTCCAGCTGTACGTTAAATAGTAACACACTCCCAACAACTCTTGCGGTCAAAGGTTCCACATAACGGCTTTTTTGCCAATTTGGTAAAACTCAGGCACAATAGCGGGCTATATCCTGGGCTAAAACCTTAGCTAAACCCACTTTTATCTCCAAGGCATTGTTTGAATGGCAAAAGAAGATCATATTGAAATGGAGGGCGCGGTATTGGATACGCTGCCTAATACCATGTTTCGCGTACAACTAGATAACGGACACGTGGTAACCGCCCACATTTCCGGAAAAATGCGCAAAAATTACATTCGTATTTTGACGGGGGACCGAGTCACTGTAGAAATGACCCCTTATGATTTAAGCAAGGGCCGTATTATTTTTCGGGCTCGCTAACAACCTCTACGGAACCTTCGCTCACAAGTTGTCATTTCGAGGCCAGTTTGTCATTTCTCGCTCCGCTCGAAATGACAAACGCGGACACCCTTAACTTTCCTGTAACTCTTCAGCCCCTTCCATTTCAAACGCCAGCTTTTCATTACGCACGGAAATGCGGATGTGTCCCCCACGCGCCAACTTGCCGAAGAGCAGTTCTTCCGCGAGAGGCCGCTTGATATTTTCCTGAATCACCCGCGCCATAGGGCGTGCGCCCATCTTTTCGTCGTAACCATGCAGCGCCAGCCATTGACGTGCTGCACTGTCAACCTCGAGAGTAACGCGTTTTTCTTCAAGCTGGGTTTCAAGCTCAATGATGAATTTGTCGACCACAAACGCAATCGTCGCGCTGTCCAAAGATTTGAACTGAATAGTCGCATCGAGGCGATTACGAAATTCCGGACTGAACAGCCGCTTGATAGCCTCACCGGAATCACTGACATGGTCCTGATGCACAAAACCCATCGAGCTACGACCCATCTGCTCGGCGCCCGCATTGGTGGTCATCACCAGAATCACATTGCGAAAATCTGCCTTGCGCCCGTTATTGTCGGTGAGCGTGCCGTGATCCATTACCTGCAACAGAATGTTAAACACATCGGGATGCGCTTTTTCGATTTCATCAAGCAACAATACCGCGTGCGGATGCTTGGTGACCGCCTCCGTGAGCAAGCCGCCTTGATCAAAGCCGACATAGCCGGGCGGCGCGCCAATCAGGCGCGACACGGTATGGCGCTCCATATATTCCGACATATCAAAACGAATCAGTTCGATGCCCATGACATGCGCGAGCTGGCGCGTGACTTCAGTTTTACCCACGCCCGTAGGCCCTGCCAGCAAAAATGAACCTATCGGTTTTTGCACATTGCCCAGACCAGCACGCGACATTTTAATCGCCGATGCTAAAGATTCAATAGCCTGATCCTGCCCAAACACCAGCATCTTCAGGTTGCGTTCCAGATGCCGCAGCACATCTTTGTCGGAACTTGAAACGCTTTTTGGCGGGATGCGCGCAATCTTGGCAATAATGTCTTCAATTTCTTTAACATTGATCACTTTCTTGCGCTTGTTAGCGGGTAATAAATGCTGGTTCGCGCCGACTTCGTCGATCACATCAATGGCTTTGTCCGGTAAAAAACGATCGTTGATATAGCGTGCCGCCAGCTCGGCTGCTGCACGCAATGCTTGCCTGGAATATTTGACATGGTGATGCTCTTCAAAGCGCGATTTCAAGCCTTCAAGAATCTGTATCGTCTCTTCAACGGTAGGCTCAGCGACATCAATCTTCTGAAAGCGCCGCGCCAGGGCGCGGTCTTTTTCAAACACGCCCCGGTATTCCTGATAGGTGGTCGAGCCAATGCACTTTAACGCGCCCGACGCCAGCACCGGCTTGATCAGGTTCGACGCATCCATTACGCCACCCGAGGCCGCGCCGGCGCCAATGATGGTGTGGATTTCATCAATAAACAAAATAGCGCCCGGCTCTTTCTGTAATTGATTGATGACGCCTTTCAAGCGCTTCTCAAAATCACCGCGATATTTAGTGCCGGCCAGGAGCGCGCCTAAATCCAGCGAATAGACCGTGCTGTGCGCCAGCACTTCAGGCACTTCGCCATCCACGATCATTTTCGCCAGGCCTTCAGCCAGCGCGGTTTTACCCACGCCTGCTTCACCGACATATAACGGATTGTTCTTGCGGCGGCGGCACAGGATCTGAATGGTGCGCTGAATTTCATGCTTGCGGCCAATCAACGGGTCAATCTTGCCACGCCGCGCCAGTTGATTAAGGTTGACGGCGAAACTTTCCAGCGGGGTTTTGGCGGGGGCATCACCGCCCGCCTCATCATCACTTGACGCAGGAGATGCGCCCTCCCCGTCACCGTGGACTTTGGAAATGCCGTGCGAAATGTAGTTCACTACATCAAGACGCGTGATGTTCTGCTTGCCCAGCAAATACACGGCCTGCGAATCCTGCTCACCAAAAATGGCGACCAGGACATTCGCGGCCAGAACTTCTTTTTTACCGGAAGACTGCACATGAAATACGGCGCGCTGGAGTACACGCTGAAAACCAAGGGTCGGCTGCGTATCGCGCTTGTCGTGTGCGCTCAACAGCGGGGTATTTTCATCAACGAAGGCGGCAAGATCTTTTTTCAACACTTCAATATCGGCACCGCACGCACGCAACACCGCCACCGCGCCAGGATTATCCAGCAAAGCGAGCAGCAAATGCTCGACAGTCATGAATTCGTGCATTCTATCGCGCGCCTCGCGGAAAGCGAGGTTAAGCGTAAACTCAAGGTCTTTGCTTAACATGGATTCAATCTCTCAATAAAAAACCATTAAATAATTACTCCACTCCCTTCGCCCAACCTGACATTGCCACAGAAATGCCTATGCCTCTTCGCCTACATTTCTTCCATGGTACATTTCAATGGGTGCTGATTTTCCTGTGCGCACTGCGTTACTTGCGCCACCTTGGTTTCCGCGATGTCACGCGTGTATACACCACACACGCCCACACCGCGCGTATGCACATGCAACATCACCTGCGTGGCTTTTTCCTGGCTCATGCTAAAAAACACCTCCAGAATATAGACGACAAACTCCATTGGCGTGTAATCATCATTCAACACCAACACCTTGTATAACGGTGGGCGCTTGAGTTTAGGCTTGGCCTCCTCAAGCGCTAACCCATCGTCATGATTATCCTGTGAGCCTTCTTTCATGGTGACTTGATTGTAACTAAAATTCACCAAAAAACCTACTAAGCTGCATCAACACGCCATGAGTTAATGGGGGCCATCTTCCAAAAACTCAATATCCACCAGCCATTTTTCATTAAAGCATGAGTTTTTTATCTTAAACTTGAATGGTTTGATTAAAAAATACCGGGCAGCATTTGCACTATTTGATCCGGCCAGGTGAAGTTTTAACTTTTGAAGCAAGAAATCTCACGTTTGAACTATCTCGGCGTGAATAGTGGCTTCAAACTCCACCTGGTCGGATCATATAGTATAGAAGCTCATTATAGTCATCGGCCAAAAAACCGATTTTTCAAGGTGTTTTGAGGTGGATAAATGGCTGGGGCATATTGTGCTTAAGAAAGTCGATCATAAGCCGTACTTTATTCGACAGATAGTACGGTTGGGATACAATAGCCTCGCCCCTACCCCATTCTGCCGTATGCAACTTTCACAGATATCCGGAAGGCTCGGCCATGGCATTTACCCCCGGCTTGATCAAATTTATAGAGACACCCTATCGTTAGCAAACTCAAACGCATCAAAATAAAAATACCCCGGCAGCAAGCCGTGCGCCAGACACGTTTGACGTGCGGCATTAATCATGGCGGGCGCGCCACTTGCATAGACTTCAAAACCGTGCAGATCAGGGAAGTCGGTTACGGCGGCATCCTGCACATAGCCCCGTTTACCCTGCCAGTGATCTTTAGGCGCGGGACGGGATAACACTGGCACATAGCTCAGGTTTCCTGCCTCACTCATCCAGCCTTGCACAACGCTCTCAAGATATAAACCGGCACGCGCAGTGGCGCCCCAATACAGATACATGGGACGCTGAATACCTTGCGCCAAAGCCTCTTCGATGATGGCTTTAATGGGCGCAAAACCGGTGCCTGCCGCCAGAAAAATAATCGGGCGCGCCGAGCCTTTACGCAGGGTGAAATCTCCTAAAGGACCTTCGATGCGCAGGATGTCTTTTTCTTTCATGCCTCCAAAAACATGGCCAGTAAATTCTCCTCCCGCTACCTTGGCAATATGCAGTTCCACCAGTCCGTGTTGCGGTGGTGACATACCGGCCATTGAGAAGCTACGTCTGCGGCCATCACGCAATATAATATTGATATATTGCCCTGCCACATACAGCAGGCGCTCGGTATTAGGCAACTTGAGATATAAGCGCATCACATCGGGAGCGAGCAATTCTTTCTTTTCCACCCGGCACGGTAATCTTTTCACTACCGTATCCTGCCCATCAGCGCCTGAACTGCGCGGCTCGATGGTAATGTCCGTTAATGGCCTGGCCTGACAAAACAAGGCGAGACCCGCCGCTTTTTCCTGTTCGCTCAAGGCATATACGGAATATGCGCCATAATCTACCTGCCCTGCCACCACACGACCTTTGCACGCCCCACACAGGCCATTACGGCATCCATAGGGCAGCATGACGCCTTGCCGTGCAGCGGCGTCGATAATGCTTTCTCCAGTGGCAACGGTAAAATCACGTGCGCCAGATTCGATATGAACTTTGAAAGTCATGGCCTAACTTTGTTATGCTGTCGCTATCCGTGAATAAATGAATGGTGTTGCTGCGCGTCGTGCATGGCGGGTTACGTAACCCGCCCCACTTAGCTCTAATTTTACACGAGAACAATATGACACATGCTTTTATCATCGGCTGCGGCGACATTGGTCAACGCACCGCAAAATTGTGGATGGCGCAGCATGGCACGGTGAGCGCCCTGGTGCGCTCTGTGGAAGCCACCAGGACTTTGGCTCATCTGGGCATCACTCTCGTCAAGGGCGATCTGGATGACGTTGACAGCCTGGTGCATTTGCCGCTCCAGAATACCCTGCTGTTTTATTTCGCTCCCCCACCCAACAACGGCACCACAGACCCGCGCCTGCGCACCGTGCTCGCGGCAATCACTGCAGAAAACCGGCCGGGGGAAATAGTCTACATTAGCACCAGTGGCGTCTACGGTGACTGCCAGGGTGCCTGGATCAGCGAAGACACGCCCACTCATCCCCGTAGCGAACGTGGCGCGCGGCGTTTGGACGCGGAAATGGCGCTGCAGGATTGGCAGCGCGGCACGGGTGTGCCCGTAGTAATTTTACGTGTACCGGGCATCTACGGCCCCGGCCGCTTGCCCATTGAGCGCATCAAGCAAGGCTTGCCAGTGGTACGCGAAGAAGAAGCGCCTTACAGCAACCGTATTCACGCGGACGATCTGGCTCGCATCTGTATCGCAGCGGCAAAACACGGTCACCACGGTGCAACTGCGCAGATATACAACGTCAGTGACGGTAGCCCCAGTTCCATGACCGAATACTTTAACAAAACTGCGGATCTGCTCGGCATGCCGCGCCCCCCTGCCGTAAGCATGGCCGAAGCACGGACGCGCCTTACCCCCGGCATGCTCTCTTTTATTGAAGAATCGCGGCGAATTGATAACCGCAAGATGCGTGAGGAGTTAGGCGTGGATTTACTTTACCCCACTCTTGAAAGCGGACTACCCACCTGCCGTTAAAAAAGAAGTAAAACTCCCAACTATTATAGGGCCATCATTTCTGCCATTGATTAACCTTGCTATCCATATATTCTCATGTAATTATAATATCGTCAGCGTTTAGACAATGCTGTTCGTTTTTTCTGGTTCTTTTGGTTTTTTCAAGGCACAATCAAAGAAGGGCGGGGTGGATAAAGAGGGTGTCCATGTATACACTTGGGACGCAATCATCTCAAAACCAATGGATTGATGGTTTCTAAAAATCAAATAATATAATTCAATATAAGTGGAGGATATTTCAGATGCATAAATCAGCAAAAACCTGTTTTACCGTTCTATCTTTACCCGCGTTATTTTTTGCAGGACACGCCATGGCAAGTGACGCTCACTCGTCTGCTGCCGCAGGAAACGAAAAAGAACAAATCAGGGCCATCGTCAAAAATATCGTGGCTGACAATCAAAGTTTCGTCAAAGGAAATAATGCAGCCTACTTTTCCGAACACATTAAAGGGCAAAAACCCCGTGCCACGGTTGTAACCTGTTCCGACTCGCGCGTGCATACCACGGCACTGGACAAAGACCCCGAGGGCGATTTGTTCATGATACGTGATATCGGCAATCAGTTAACAACTGCCGAAGGTTCTGTCGAATACGGCGTGCGTCATTTGCACACACCCTTGCTGTTGGTCATCGGCCATTCGGCATGCGGCGCGGTGAAGGCGGCGATGGGTGATTACGCTGGCATAGAAGCGCCAATCAAACGTGAACTTGACACTATCAAAGTACCTGGCAAGAACGCAAGCGACAATAAAGAAGTGATGGCCAGCGTAGAAGCCAACGTCAATAACCAGATTGCTTTTGCGATGCAGAAATTCGCACCCGAAATCAAGGGCGGCAAGCTGGCGGTTATGGGTGCCGTTTACGACTTCCGCAATGATTACAACCAGGGACACGGCAAGCTGGTGATTACCAATATCAACGGTGATACAGACGCAGCCAAGATCAAGGCCGCAGGCATCCTGCCCAAGTAATCCTGTCTTGTAGTTACAACATTCCGCCCGACACAGGTTCTACACTGTGTCGGGCGTTTTTTTATCCAGGATCTTAAAAAGCACTCCGTCCACGAAAGCCACGCCGGGCGGGCGCAACATCAGGTGGCGGGGAACGGTGCCGCACTGTCAGTCCAATCTTCCAGCGGTGGGTCCACTCCCAATTCTATAGTGTTTCCATCCGGATCCTGTACGTAAAAAGTGTGCATTACATTATGCTCCACAGCGCCCATGAAAGGCACACCCGCTTCCTGACAACGCTGATAAAGAGCCGCTAATGCCGCTTCACTGCTTACCGTAAAGCCCAGGTGAAACATCCCTGCATGATGGGGCGAGGGAAGCTTTCCGGCGGCGCCCAGCTCGAACAACGCCAAATCATGCCGCTGCCCACCCGCCCGATAAAACCACATTCTAGGACGCTCACCCACTTTTTCCATGCCCAGTATTTCGCGGTAGAAGCGATCGGAAGCACTGAGCTCACGTACCTTTAGGGCAACATGATTAATCCTGCGTAAGCTCACATTACCACCTGGCGGTAATGTGAAAAATTCCAGGACTGAAAATACAACCAACAACAGACCGCCTGTACACCAGGAATATCAGACTCCCTTTTCATCGCTGCGTTTTCCACCTTTCCAATTAATTGGCACACATCAATATAACACTAACATTTGCTATGTTTTTACCATGGAAATAGCGCTAACACAAACTATTTTTATGGGCTGTTTAAAACGGATTATGCAACTTCTTTAACGGCCGTCGCACGCGCGCCATGTCGCTTACACCGACTATTTTTGTCAACCATTTTTTAGAATCCCCAGCTCTTCCCATATCATATCCACCCGCTGCTTCACATCACTGCTCATTTCGATGGGCACCCCCCATTCGCGGCTGGTTTCACCCTTCCATTTGTTGGTGGCGTCAAAGCCGATCTTGGAACCCAGCCCCGATACCGGCGAGGCGAAATCAAGGTAATCAATCGGCGTGTTTTCAATAATCACCGTGTCGCGCGCCGGATCCATGCGCGTGGTCATGGCCCAGATCACGTCTTTCCAGTCACGCACGTTGATATCGTCATCCGTGACGATGACGAATTTGGTATACATGAATTGCCGCAGGAAAGACCACACGCCCAGCATCACGCGCTTGGCATGGCCGGGATATTGTTTTTTCATGCTGACTACGGCAAGGCGATAGGAGCATCCTTCGGGCGGCAAATAAAAATCGGTAATCTCTGGAAACTGTTTCTGCAAAATCGGCACGAACACTTCATTGAGCGCCACGCCCAGCACCGCAGGCTCGTCAGGTGGGCGGCCCGTGTAAGTGCTGTGATAAATGGGATTGCTGCGGTGGGTAATGCGTTCGATGGTGAATACCGGAAAGGTTTCCACCTCGTTGTAATAACCGGTGTGATCGCCAAACGGCCCTTCGGGCGCGGTTTCACCCGCTTCAATATATCCTTCCAGCACAAACTCGGCGCTGGCGGGCACCTGCAAATCATTGGTCTGGCATTTCACCACTTCGGTCTTGCTGCCACGCAACAATCCAGCGAAGCCGTATTCGGATAAGGTATCGGGCACCGGCGTCACTGCGCCCAGGATAGTGGCGGGATCAGCACCCAGCGCCACAGCAACCGGAAAACGCTGGCCAGGATGGGCAAGTTGCCAATCACGAAAATCCAGCGCACCGCCACGATGCGCCAGCCAGCGCATGATGACTTTGTTGCGGGCTATCACTTGCTGGCGATAAATGCCCAGGTTCTGCCGCTCCTTGTGCGGACCTTTCGTCACTACCAGCGCCCAGGTAATCAGCGGCCCGGCATCGCCCGGCCAGCAGGTTTGAATCGGAAGTTTAGACAGGTCAACATCCGCCGCGTTGATGACATGCTCCTGGCAGGGCGCATGGCTCAACACTTTGGGCGCCATGTTCAACACCTGCTTGAACACCGGCAGCTTGTCCCATAAATCACGCAGCCCTTTGGGTGGTTCTGGCTCTTTGAGGAATGCCAGCAGCTTCCCCACGTCACGCAACGCCTCTACCGAATCTTCTCCCATGCCCAGCGCGACGCGACGCGGCGTACCAAACAGGTTGCACAATACGGGAATGGCATAGCCTTTGGGATTTTCAAATAACAGCGCCGGGCCACCCGCACGCAAGGTGCGGTCGCAGATCTCCGTCATTTCGAGATGGGGATCTACTTCAAAGGCAATGCGTTTGAGGTCGCCCGTTTGTTCGAGCTTGGCGATAAAATCGCGCAGGTCATGATATTTCATAGGGGATCAGCACACGCTAAAAATGACAAGCACCCAGTTTACAAGAGAAACAGGAATGTTTTTCACTCTTCATAAAGTATTTATATGTTTCATAAATTCAAAACAAATCAAACACGGTTACAACGGGCGTGTGATCCGAAGGCCGTTCCCATGCGCGGGGTGTTTTATCAATGTGGCATGACACGCACACGTCGCACAAAGCGGGACTGGCGAGCACATGGTCGATGCGTAATCCCATGTTGCGGCGAAACGCCGCCATACGGTAGTCCCACCATGAAAATTGATCGGGCGATTGCTCAAACAGGCGGAAGGTATCGCACAACCCCAAATCGACAAGCCGCCGAAAAGCGGCGCGCTCCGGTTCCGAAAATAACACATGACCCTCCCATAATGCAGGGTCATGCACATCACGCGGCTCAGGGGCAATATTAAAATCACCCAATAATATGAGATGCGGATAAACCGCACGTTGCGCTTCCACATACGCCGTGAGTTTTCCCAGCCAGGCAAGTTTATATGAATATTTTTCCGAGCCTACGGCTTCGCCATTGGGAATGTAAACATTCAATACGCGCACCGTGCCAAACGTGGCGCACAATACACGACGCTGATGATCATCAAGATGGGGGATGTCAGTGACAATATCACTGCCCGCAATACGGCTCAATATTGCCACGCCGTTATAGGTTTTCTGGCCGGAATAAATGACGTTATAACCGGCCGCTTCGATGTCCTCCAGCGGAAAGTTCTTATCTTCCGTTTTAGTTTCCTGCAAGGCAAGGATATCCGGCTTCCCGGTCTTGAGCCAATCAAGAACCTGCGGCAGCCGCACACGTAATGAGTTAACATTCCAGGTGGCGATTTTCATCGTTAGGCAGCAATGCCCGTGTGCCTTAGTAAAGCATCAATTTGTGGTTCGCGGCCACGGAACTCAATGAACAATTCCATGGGCTCACGCGAACCACCCTGCTCCAGAATCGCTGACATAAATTCCAGGCCGGTTTTACGGTCAAAAATACCGTTCTCCTCAAACTTCGAAAAGGCATCACTGGATAACACTTCGGCCCATTTATAACTGTAATAACCGGCCGCATAGCCACCCGCAAAAATGTGCGAAAAACTGTGGGGGAAACGGTTAAACGAAGGTGGATTCATCACGGCCACTTCCTTGCGCACCTCATCAAGTATCTGGTAGATGCGGCCACCTTTGGCGGGATCGTATTCCAGATGCATGCGAAAATCAAAAATCGAGAACTCCAGTTGCCGCGCCATTTGCATGCCAGACTGAAAATTTTTGGCGGCCAGCATTTTATCGAACAACGCGGGTGGCAAAGGTTCGTCGGTTTTGTAGTGCCCGGAAATCAAATCCAGCGCCTCACGCTCCCAGCACCAGTTTTCCATAAACTGGCTGGGCAGCTCCACCGCGTCCCATGCCACGCCACTGATACCGGCAACACTGGGGTAATCAACGCGCGTCAACATGTGATGCAGGCCATGGCCAAACTCATGGAATAGCGTTTGCACTTCATCATGGGTGAAGAGCGCCGGGTCAGCGCCAATGGGCGATGAAAAATTGCAGGTCAGATAGGCAACCGGTGTTTGTATCCCTTGTGCAGTACGCTTACGCGTCAGGCATTCATCCATCCACGCGCCGCCACGCTTGTGGGGCCGCGCATAAAGATCCAGATAAAACTGGCCGCGCACAGCGCCTTGACTGTCCCTGATTTCAAAAAAGCGCACATCAGGATGCCAGGTTTCGACGCCCTGTATGGCCTGAATATCCAGACCATACAAGCGCTGCACCACCGCAAACATTCCAGACAGCACGCGCTGTTCGGGGAAATACGGCTTGAGTTCTTCCTGCGAAATGGCGTAAGTATGTTCGCTCAATTTTTCAGAATAATAGGGAATATCCCACGACTCCAGACTATCCACACCATAATGGGTGCGCGCAAAATCACGCACCTCTTGTACATCTTGACGCGCTATTGAAAGGGAGCGCCGCGCCAAGTCATGCAAAAAATCCAGCACTTGCTGGGTTGACGCCGCCATCTTGGTGGCAATGGAACGCTCCGCATAATTGGCGAAGCCCAACAATCGGGCGACTTCATGGCGTAATTTCAGGATTTTTTCCATGATGTCGGTGTTATCCCATTGCCCTGCGTGTGGACCAGCATCAGAAGCACGCGTGACATAGGCTTCGTACATTTCACGGCGTAATTCCCGATCATCCGCGTAAGTGATGACCGGGAAATAAGAGGGAAATTCCAGCGTGAATAACCAGCCGGGTTTTCCGGCCGCCACAGCAGATTGACGCGCTGCCGCCCTGGCAGAGCCAGGCAAACCGGCAAGCGCCGCTTCGTTTTCAATAACTTTCTGCCAGGCGTGCGTCGCATCCAGCAAATTCTCTTCAAACTTGCTGGTCAGCGCCGACAACTCTTGCATGATGGTTTTGTAACGCTCTTTATCCTGTGTGGGCAAAGCCACACCGGATAAACGAAAATCACGTAACGCGTTATCAATTATTTTCTTTTGCGCAACATCAAGCCTATGGTACTCGGCACCCTCGGCGATAGACTTGTACGCCTGATACAGGCGCTCATTCTGGCCCATCTCCGTCGCGTAATCACTGAGCTTGGGCAGGCACGCGTTATACGCGGCACGCGACGCATCGGAATTTACCACCGAGTTCATATGACTCACCGGCGACCAGGCGCGATTCAGGCGTTCGCCTACATCTTCGAGAGGCTGGATCAAATTACCCCAGGTATAGGTGTCGTTAGCGGCAAGCACACACTGAATTCGGGCACGGCTTTCCGCCAGAATGGCGTCAATGGCAGGCTCAACATGTTCAGGGAGAATCTGGGCAAAATGTGGCAGGCCAGTTGTTTCAAGCAAAGGATTGTTCATGATGGTTTACCTGCAAAATTCCATATAGGAAAGATTCCTAATGTAGCATAACCAGGCTCTGTTGACATTCTGTACCGTAAAAAATCACAGCTTGATATTTACCGAAAATAACCGCACCATTTGTCTATGGCGATTAGAACTTACCAAGGCATCACCCCCACCGTGCCCGACAGCGCCTTCGTCGACGAAATGGCGCTGATAGCAGGTGACGTTGCACTGGGCGACGATGCTTCGATCTGGCCCATGAGCGTAGCACGCGGTGATGTACACCGTATTGTGATCGGTGCGCGCACCAATATCCAGGACGGCTCGGTGCTACACGTCACCCAATCCAATCGCTTCACCCCCGGCGGGTACCCATTGCTTATCGGCAATGACGTTACCGTTGGCCACCGCGTTATTTTACATGGTTGTATGGTAGAAGATTACGCGTTAATCGGTATGGGTTCGACGGTGCTGGATGGCGCGATTATCCGCTCACAGGTGTTACTCGGTGCAGGCAGCTTGGTGCCACCCGGCAAAGATCTGGAAAGTGGTTATCTGTGGCTGGGCAGTCCGGTGAAAAAAATCCGGCCATTGACGGAAAATGAGCTAGCTTACTTTGCGTATTCGGCAGCACACTATGTGGCATTAAAAAACAGGCATATGGAAAAATAGTCCTGACACGAAGCACACGCATCACCGGAACTGCCGGTTTTTTATCTTAATGTGTAAATGTGTAGAAGTCCACATGTGTAGAAGTCCAGACTTGATCTGACAGTTACCGGTTTTTTCGCCCTGATGGATACGGTCATGATTATAGTATTTCATCCAGTCGTCAAGGTCCTGCTGCAACATCGGGATGTCCGTGTAGAGCTGTTTACGGAACGCCACCTGATAAAACGCCTGCAGAAGGGTTTTATGGAATCGTTCGCAGATGCCATTGGTTTATGGCGAGGCCGCGCGGGTTTTGGTGTGCTCAATGTCATTGAGCACCAGGTAGAGTTCATAGTCGTGCTGTCCGGCCTTGCCACAATACTCCGCGCCCCGGTCGGTCAAGAGCCGCAACATCGGGAGATCCTGCACCCCGAAAAACGGCAGCACCGGGTCAGTGAGCAGGTCGGCGGCGGTAATCGGGGTTTTGGTGGTGTACAGCTTGGCAAAGGCCACTTTGCTGTAGGTGTCTGCTGATAAATCCGGCCCACGCCTTTGAGGGCGCCCACATAAAAGGTGTCTTGTGGACCCAGATAACCGGGAGGCAGGCGGTGTCAATTTCACCGCTGGCCTCGTCATCGCGTTGTTTTTTCTCCAACGCGGCGATCTGCGCTTCGGTGAGGATAATGCCGTCGCGGCCGACCTTGGCTGCCAGGGCGCGGAGTCGATTTTTAAAGTGGGCCAGGGCATGGCGCAACCAGATGCTGAGTACCCCACTGCCGGAAACAAAGACCCCGCGCAGGCGCAGCTCGTTGCGGGTACGGTGTTGTCCGTGGGCCGGAAAGCCACCGCATATTCGACCCCCACCGCTTCGGTGGCGTCATCCACCCGGTTTTTAAGGTTGGGCTGACCGTCGGCTACGCTCGAACAGGGCGTCCATCCCGCCCGATTCCAGCGCCTAAAACGTGTCTCGCGACAGCCCCATCATCTTGCGGGCTTTGGACACGTTCCCCAGCGCCCGAGCCAGATTCAACAGCCCGACCTTGTGTTTAATCACTTTTTCAGTAGTATGTAACATGAGGGTTACCTCTTCAGTAGGTTTAAATGAAAGTTCGCACTTCTATCTAAACCGGTAACCCTCACTTTTTCAAGTGGGTATCAGATCAAGTCGAGACTTCTACATTTTATTTTGAGGGGCTTCCTCACTCAAGATAATAATATCTTGAGCTTAAACCCAGGTTTTCCAGGGGCACTTTTCAGCACCTTGTGCTCTCTCGTGACGAGCGCTAATGGAAAATCTGGGTTAAAATAGAAAATACAAGATTCCAATCGCCATTTTCAGGATAACCCCATGAACTCCAGCCGACCTTATTTAATCCGCGCGATTTATGAATGGATTGTCGACAATGGCTATACGCCGCATCTTCTCGTTGACACCCAACTCCCTGAAGTGACCGTGCCAACCCAGTACATTGAAAATGGCAAGATCGTGTTGAATGTTGCGCCGATGGCTGTACACGCGCTGGAGCTCAGCAACGAAGTGGTGCGCTTTAGCGCACGCTTTGGTGGCACGCCCATGAATGTCGTTGTCCCCGTGGGTGCCGTGCTGGCCGTGTACGCCAGGGAAAATGGCAAAGGTATGGTATTTGGTGACGGTGATGGCAGCGATGCCCCCACGCCGCCATCACCCGAGAAGCCCCGCCGCCCATCGCTGACAGTGGTAAAGTAAAAGTGCTGCTATCGCCCGGATTCCATGGGGCGTCCGCGCGAGCGCGTTGTTAGCGCGGGCGGATTCATATACTAAGTGCGACAGTCTTTTCCAAAGGCGAGGCAAGCTGTGATACTAAGGTTTTTTCGCTCCCGCCAAGAAATGAATCGACCTGATGTAGTGGTCAAGTATTTTCGGACACATCAATAAGTTTTTATGCTGCCAATTCCATTTCGTAAATCATCGGTGGCAGATTGCCTAAGGTAGAATGCAGCCGCACGCCATTGTAAAACTCCACTATGTAACCTGTAATGTCTTTAACTGCTTCCAGGTGATTTGCATAGTCACGTTGCCAAACACGCTCCATCTTCAGGTTGAGGAAGAAACGTTCCATGACTGCATTATCCCAGCAATTCCCCTTGCGGCTCATGCTGCAGACA
>LNFM01000481.1_pt1 | contig 140543 bp, 124 predicted proteins | sample 596031 | NCBI WGS metagenome assembly LNFM01 (sample SAMN04254537, study PRJNA301005) | activated carbon metagenome | isolation source: dual media filters at the Ann Arbor, Michigan drinking water treatment plant | place: USA: Ann Arbor
TTTCTTGCTTTCGTTATTCTGTTTTCCTATAGAATCGCGATCGCCATTGCGGACACGGAGGATGCCACTTCTCGCGCTGTACTTTTATGGTCGGCCATCGCTGCAAAGGTTACGCTGATTGGGCTAGCGAGATATTTCTTTCCTGAACTATTGCCCGGATTTGTGGTTCCACTTGGACTTTCCTTCTATTCGTTTCAAGCCAGCGGCTACTTGATAGACGTCTACCGCCGACAACAATCTCCGGAAAGGCATCTTGGCCGCTATGCACTTTTTGTTTCTTTTTTTCCGACACTTTTGTCAGGCCCCATTGAGCGTTCAAATTCACTACTACCCCAACTTGCTGATCCCGCTGACGTTACAGCGGAAATTGCGACCTCAAATGGACTACTCTTTTACAGCGGCCTATTTAAAAAATTGGTGGTGGCTGATGCTCTTGCAAGATTTGTTGTTCCGGTCTTCGCGAACCCCGAGTATTTTGATGGCCCCACTCTATTCGTCGCCGTCGCAATAGCTCGCTACATGATTTTTGCCGACTTTTCTGGCTACGCAGACATGGCCATTGCTACAGCGGGATTCCTCGGTGTTCGAGTGAGGCAGAATTTCAATCGACCTTTTTTCGCAACTTCGCTGATTGATTACTGGCGGCGTTGGCATATTTCACTGCACGACTGGATGAAGGATTATGTTTTCTATTCACTTTCAACCTCGGCTGCAGGTAGGGCCTTTGGCATCTACTTCTGCCTCTTCGTTTCATTTCTTTTTATGGGATTGTGGCACGACGTTCGCTGGACATACTTAGCGGTCGGACTCTGGTATGGTCTGTTTATATCTCTCGACTATTTGACGCGCGACTCACGCGCACGTTTCGAAAAGAGGATAGGTCTCCATAAGTTTCCGCTCCTTTTGCGACTGCTGCAGATCGCAATCACTTTGATAGTCTTTGTTCTGCCGCCGACAGTCTTCTTTCTTTCAAAGTCGATGGACGATGCCTTCAAGATATTCGCACGGATTTTTCAAGGCGATTGGAGCTTCAATCAACTCGAGCGCGTTTTAGTGAACTTGGCCGGACCGCACGCCTCTTCCCACAAACTACTTATTCAGACTTTAATTTTCATGGTAATTATTGAAGTGCTACATATCTTTCAATCGCAAAAGGGAATTCGCAGCCGCATCCAATCTCTCCCTCGACCGTTGAGACTTGCGCTCTACGTCTTACTGCTTCTAATTCTTGTTGTCTTCGCACAGCCATTCGGTGAACGGCCGTACGTTTACTTTCAATTTTAATCACTTTGCGCGCATCCCGCACTGTTTGCCAGCGCAAGTAGGGTATTGCGAGGTTCCATCGGCCCATGTTAGCTAAAGAAATGGCTGACCTAAATACTGAAGTCGAATTGTTGGTTCGCGAAGTACTAAACCTCGATCCATCGACACCAGTTGGACTCTTAGAGGCCGCCAATTGCCCCGCCTGGGACTCGCTGAGGCATGTTGCACTGATTCTTAAGCTCCAGGCCAAATTCGGCATTAAGATTTCAAGTGCCGAAATGGTCGGACTACGCTCGGTAGCGCGAATAAAACAAACGATTATGGACCGGTCGAACAAAAATTAGAATTTCTCAATTCAGTCGTCCGCTCGCCCAATTACAGATCTCCACAAGACAGCTCGCCGCTGCGGCCGCCTGGTGCCATAAACACCTTAGACTCGTATATCTGAAATCCAATATTTGGAAAGTCTGCGCAGATTCCATGGATTGCAGCACGGCGCCCAGAAATCGTCGGCCCCGCAAGGGTGCAACCACGCTCACTCCGAAGGAAAGAAACATCGAGATAACCAAAAACTGTCATGCGCCGAGAAATTTTCTCGCACATCTCTGGGTCTTTAAATTCAACTTTATAGGGACTTCGGGAAGGATCCGATCCGGAAAACATACTGAATCCAAGAGGCGTCGGAACAAGTCCCGCCTTAAACGCGAAAAATAGTCCGATCAACGAGAAGAGTGCCAATTTCGGAAGGGACTGTCGACGAAGGTCAAAGTCCTCGGCTCCCCACCAGGTGGATCCATCATTCTTCAACTTAAAATTTCGAACGGCGAAAACGCTGTGACTGATGATCAGTAAAATAATTACGGGCCATGATCTCAAAAAGGCCGCAAGTTCAACTTGTCCCGGGACCGCACGAACAAGAACCACCAAGCCCGACGCTATCGCCCAAAAAAATGGAGTCGCTAAAGTTGCCACCACCCGACCGGACTTTGACGTCGAGAAAAATTGGGCATCAATAAGTGTTAGAAAGAAGAATGCAGTAAAGTAGACATACAAAACTTGGTGATGAACCAAAGCGAGAACTAAAATAAAGAGCGTCGCCAAATTTGCGAACATCGTCGGACGCCACAGAATTCCCACACCTAAACCGAGTTCGAGAGCAATCGAAAGCCAAGGAAGAACAACCGTCGAAACGGATTGCGGCAAGTGGCCCCAAAAATAAATGGAAACACTTGCAAAACCTTGAGTGGAAAGAAACTCCGCTCCGGAAAGATAGCTCGCATTTATCTTTTGAAAAGCCGCCAAAATGAAGATGAGGGAAAATGCTTTGGTCGCGTAACTACGTATTTGATCTCGCTCAAGAGACAACAGCGACAGCAAAAAGAGACCATTGATCATAGTCTGTGGGAAAAAAGCTCCCGTTGCAGAGTAACGGCCTGTCCAAAGCGTGAAAACCTCAAGCACAGCAAAAAGTAGCAGCCAAGGAGTTAAGCCAAATCTCAAAAACGCCGCCGCCAATAGAATGCGGCCAACATCCAAAAGACCCAGACCCCAAACTACGCCGGCGAGCTCAAAAAGCGGTACAGCATAGTGCGAATCTACCGGACGCGGCGCCATCGCGAGTCCGACGACAACAGCCGCAGGAATCACTAAATGCTTCGGTACTTCATTCGAATATTTCATGATTTCCTCTAATACCGAAGATAGATGAATTTTTCCCAATCACCGACGGCCAGCGCGATCGAAAAAACGAAGAGTGCGGAAGCCATCAAGATCGAGACAACTTGAAACCTTGTTGTTGGCTCAGCGCCCGCAGCGGGTCTGAATTTAATTTTTAATTTGTCTCCGAAATGATCTACGACGACCACTACGCCGAAACCCAAAAGGGCGATGGTTAAGTTCTGCTTGCTCACGTTCAAGGCCATCTTGCTGACGTCGGTGAACCGAAAGAAGTTTCCGGCAAGAATAACTAAGTCACCAGCCGACGATGGCATCACAAAAATCGTACTGAATGCCATGACCGCCACCATGCTGATGCGCTTAGGCAGTTTTCCAATGTTTAATCGAATTCCACGTTGCCGCAAAAACACGGCCACCCAAAAAATCGAAATCCAGTAGAGAGACCAAAGACCGAATCGCCAACTGGCATCGTGCCAGAATCCAACCATGAGAATTACGACGGTGGAAGAAAGTAGAACGCTTCGTGTTCGCAGTGCCAGTGGTGCATAGACGATGTCTCGTAACCAAGACACAAGTGAGATGTGCCATCGGCGCCAGATATCTTGAATGCTGTCCGCTAAATAGGGTCGGTCAAAATTATCTACAATGTTGAAGCCAAGCAATTTTCCGAAGCCACGCACAATATCAACGATCGACGAAAAATCTGCAAAGACCTGGAGTAGGGCTAGAAATGAAAAAGCCCACATGGTTGTGCCGAAATAAGAAAGTGAGTTCATCTCTGAATCGAGCGCAAGCTCACCCAACCGATCTGCAATAACCGTTTTTTTGAAGATACCAAACGCAATGAGCAGCAATCCGATCGTGAAATTCGACGGCTTCCAGTGTCGAGGCTCGCGTATTTGGCGGCCGAGCCCTCCGATTCTCTCGATCGGACCGACGGGAAGAATTGGAAAGAACAGTATAAATGCAAAGAATTGAATCGCAGTCAGCGGCTGCTCATCCTTCTTGTTGCGGATGTCATAGAACGCTCCCAACAAAATGAAAGTAAAATAGGACAGGCCAAGCAGATTCACTCCGACGAAAAGTGAAGGAAAAATCTTAAATGCCATAAGCGGCAAGAAGCAGACGGCGGTAACGAGCGCGCCAGAGATTTTTAATTCGCGAGCTAAAATTAGAAAAACTCCGCCACCAAGGATTAATGCGACCGCGAAAGTCAGAGGAAACACGAACGCACCAAAAATGAATGAGCCGGCGATGAGAAAGTGATTTTGGTATGACTTTGGAATCAACCAATAGACCTGCACAAAAATCGTCAGCGCAAGAAGTCCAATCAGGATCGCCATATTTGTTCCTCACTTCCGAAGTTTATGTTCCAATTGAGGCGCGGCTCAACTCAATTTGGAGAAACCAATTGCACAGCTTACGCGAGAATCTGAAATTTGAATGGGGTCGATATGATGCGCTGTGGCTGCCACGCAACCTGTTCAACGAACAGAAGCAACGTGGACTTCCTTCTGCCATGAATGATCTTGGTTCAGCGCACGGAATATTCATTATCGATCCGTCGCAAAATTCCGACGAGTTGCGGATTGGTGGTGCGAACCTACAACTGGCCTACGACTATCTGATCATTTATACATTTTGGATTGAAGTGAGCCACCGACGAAAGTCTTTGGGACGAAAGCTTCTCGACGAAGTTGAACAGTTTGGTCGAAAGAATTCAAAACGCCGAATACTTCTCAGCACATTTGAATTTCAAGATGGTCTTCAGTTCTGGAAGGCCTGTGGTTTTAATGAAGTGGGTAGGGTCGAGGATTATCCCGAAGGCCAAAGATTGATCTACTTACATAAACGCTTGTAAGAGCTTATGGTCCCTTGGCCGGGCCCTCACGATAGACCCGAACCATGTTTTCCGCAAAAACATCGGCTCCAAATGTCGTCAAATGTTCGATGTCTACTTCGAAAACTGTGATGAGCCGAGATTCTGGAACCGAATCCAGCAGCCACTTTCTGGTCTCATAGAATTCGACTTGATTTCTGTGACTTGCAAGCACGCGCTCCAGCGGAACACCGTGATTTGATGGGTACTCCAAAACAATAACCCTCAAGCCCATTGAAACTGCTTTCTGGATAACTCTAATCAACGTCGAGTAAGTACTCGGCAGAAGTACGTCGCTTTGTTCTGGAGACATATTTCGCAACTGATGAGCAAACTCTTCCACATTGCGAGTTCTCATCAGATATCTCATTCTCGCTAGAAAACCCAATCGCTGGCTCGGAAGCGACTTGATCGCTTCGTCCCACTCCGAAACAATTTGCGCAGGAACATCCCCTCGGGTTCTTTTCTCGAAATCAAAGTTCATGTTGGCAATCTGCAGACGAACGAAGTCAGCTTCGTCAGAGACCTCTGCTAATTTTTTTAAGTATGCCACTCCCTCCGGTATCTTTGCGTGAATGTAGTAGAGGTGAACCAATGACCGAATAGCTCGAATACTATTCGGAAACTCGAGCAACGCTGACTCGAAGGCAGAAATCCCGCGAATGTCTTGCGTCGAATAAAGCTTCCAAGGCAAAACCAGAGCTCGGTATTCCGCGACGGCCGCACGGTCCGGCCACACTGAAGTCAGGTGCTTTTGAATCTCGACCATTATAACCAGCAAAAGCTTCGCGGTCTCCAGCGACGCAACCCATGATTGAGCCAGGTGTCCGAAATTTTTATCGACCCAACCTCTTACCCAGTCGCTTTTTCCAACCATAAGTATCACGGTTGATGAATTGGTTTTCCGAACTCGGTCTTCAAGCTGCGCCTCGACTTCTGTGGTCAACAAGCCGCCGCGCGAAAGCTCAGAGACTGCTACTTTGTCCCCGTACAAATTCGTCAATTTCTGAACGAATTTTCCTGCCGCATCGCTACTGCTGGCGATCGTCCCGACACTTGAATCTGAAACTAAAAGTATTCGGTGATTGGTGTCAGTCGCCGTGGCAACGGCCGCGGAAGGACCTGGCTGCAAAACATGAGACAGACGAAGCCCCGCCTCGACGATCACCAACGCACCGACGAAAGCTGGTATGTAGAACTTAATCAGGTATTTCGAAAAAGTGAGCGCATTGTCTGCAAGTAATTTTCGGTCCATAAGACGTGGCCCTCTTCTGCAAGATCTTCCGACTTTTTCTTCAACCAGTAATGTGGAACCTGCGCATCTAAGTGGTGCGCCGCATGGAAATTGATGTCAATGGGCAGCAGCAGCCACATATACAGTCTCGACCCAGAAACATTGCGACTCACATCGTGCGCTGCGATTCGCTGCGGACCATGCTGAATACCACCAATGAGAATGACGTACGGCTGAGTCAAAAGCATCAATGGCGCAATGTAGAGGAGCAAGAACTCGGGCCAAACTCCGAAGTACGTAATTAAAGAAAGACTTGTCGTGTGAAAAAGAAGAAAGGGAATAAAATCACTTCGGTCACTAAGAATAAAAAGTCGCCCGTCAGCCACCCGCTTCCTACGGACGGCCTCGGGAAACTCCGTGTAGTACATTACAAAATCGTAGGCCGTCCGGAGCGTCAAGACACGAGACATGAGACGAACAAAGAAGCGAAAGGCACCAACAGGGTAACCATTGTACAAATGACGATCCGGATCCCACCGATCCGACCCGACTGTCGAGTGGTGCAGTTGATGAAGGCGACGGTACTTTGAAAACGAAATTGACGTTGGAAATGCGCAAAGATAGCGCCCCAAAAAGTCGTTCCACTTTCCGCGTCCGTGAAGATTGCGATGGAGACCCTCGTGGCAAAGAAGTGACAGGGCGAGAATTCGGTTCGCTATAAGGACGAAACTAAAAGGATAGAACCAAGGTGATACACCCAGGACCAACCACATCGCGAAGACGATCACGGTCCAGGAAAGTGCGATTTCGTAGAATGGCCGCCAGGGCTGTATTGGGTATCGCGGATCCACCTTAAGATCGTAAGCAACTTCTCACTTCTCCACCAGTAATTTATCAACTAACCTTGAGTTTACGATGGATCGAATAGGCCAGTTACTAAAAGAGTCGTTCTCATTTTCAGACGGCGCGCGCACTGGAGTATTTATAGACGAGGCGTTCATCAAACACGATCGGCTCGGACACCCCGAGAGTGCGTCGCGCCTGACGGCGATAGCCAACGAAACTGATCCTAGACTTCCAAAACTTCCCGTAAAACTCATGAGTTTTAAATTTGCTGATTTCCGCTCTGAATCAGTATGGATCGATTCGTTATCTTGTGTTCACGACTCAGACTACCTGAAAGCCTTGGTGCATCGCCTCGATGCGCCCGACTATGTTTCTGAATCACGTTGGTCACCTTATGGCGGCCCATCCGCGAAAGAAGCTCTTTTTAAAGCGGCCGTTGGTGCTTCTGATTTAGCACTCGCAATCGCGCGCGGTAACCTTAAAAACGGTTTTGCCGTCGTGCGCCCGCCAGGCCATCACGCAGGTCGCGCTTCTTCGGAAGGCTACTGTGCGCTAAATAATATTGCGGTGTCCGCAAAGCGAGTCCATGAAACGACAGGACGACCGGTGGCCATCGTGGATCTGGATGTTCATCATGGAAATGGAACTGAGAGCATTTTCTTAGAAAGTAGTGATGTCGCCACTATTTCGATTCATCAGGACGATTGGCCGTACACAGGTGACGACAAACAAACCGGCCAAGGCGCCGGACGCGGTTTCAATTTCAACCTTTCCCTGCCACGCGGCTCCAGCGGTGAAAGCTGGCTTAAGGCCTTCGACAAATTCGTGGTGCCTGCCATCGAGCGTCTGCAACCGTTCATGATGTTCGTGGCCATGGGCTACGATACTCATTGGCGCGATCCCCAAGGAAGCATGTCTCTCTCAAGCAGCGATCAACTCGCCCTCACTTCACGCGCACGGAAATTGTCCGACAGGATATGCAACGGACGGCTGATGTTTACACTTGAAGGCGGATACGATCGGCGAGCCACCGCGGCGGGAATTAAAAATACCTTGGCGGATCTCGCTGGCGAACAAGATCAAATTTTGCTGGATCCGTATGGAGTTTTAAAATCACGGAACCGCGACGAGACACAGAGGTTAGCGGAGCGCGCCGACGAAGCCCTCCTGCGTTCAACGAAGATACATCAATTTTAGCGCTTTCGGCCTGTGCAGAAATGGGTTGCAAGAGCGGTGACCGCTCTATAGCTTTATATTATGGATGTTCGAAAAGACGTACGCGAATTTCTTGCAACAAATCCCGTTTTCCGCGGACTTCTTCCGGCCGAATTCCCTGACAATTTCCCTCTTGTGGAATCCGGAGCTCTTGATTCGATTGGCCTGTTCAATCTCGTTAACTTTCTCGAGAGAAAGTTTAACATCGTGGTCGAACCGCAAGATCTCAATGAGACATTCTTTGGAAATTTAATCTCTATCGAGGCTTTTGTTCGGTCGAGACAGCAATGAACTCGTGGCGAGCGACGCTGAACGATCGGGTTCTAGCCGCAGGGCAAAGCCAAGCGATCAAAGACGAGCAATTTGAATACACTTGGTTCGATGTTCAGAGAATGGTCGATGATCTTGCCACTGTTTTAGATCAGTTTCAGCGGCCCACGATTATCGCGGGACACCGCAACGCTCAGATGATACTTGCGATTTCCTGCCTTCTAACAATGGATGAGGCTGGACTCACCATTGACAAAACTCAAATCGCATCGACACTTGAGAGCCTTCATCAGCAACTACCGACGCACAACTTGATCTTACACGAAGCTGATCTCCAGGGATTTCACGCCCTGCTGGAGGGTCTCGGCTATGAGCTTAATAAGGCTGTCGTATTAAATTCCTTCGAGCCCGATCGTTGGCTGGGGCGGCCTGTTATTATTTCGACCGGAGCACAACAACGAGGCGCCAAGTTCCCAGCGCTCACTGATGAATGTGGCTGGCTTTTAATGACCTCCGGCACCACAGCTGCACCAAAAATTGTGCTTGTTGGAAAGTCAGATCTGATTCAACGCGCGAAGGGTGAAATTCGCGATTTTGGAATTTCTGGAAGAGATACGATCTTGAACCTACTTCCGGTTTCACATGACGTTGGATTCAATCAGATCTTGTCGTGGTGGATGTCGGGCTGTCGGCTGGTCGTTCAAGGAAACTCGTCGTCGAGCCGCTTAAGAAAGAATTTTTCCGACGAGAAAATTACAGGCGTCTCCGGCACGCCGCTGATGTGGTCAAGTTTTTTCAGAACGTCCAATGAAAGCGACGCTTTTGATTCCGTGAGATTCGTCACAATCTCCGGCGGAACACTGCCGCGATCACAACGACTTCGCTTGAAAGAAATTTTTCCCAAGGCCGATGTTTTTCGTACGTATGGACAAACGGAGACCTTTCGATCTCTGATTCAGAAAAATCGTCTCACCGAAGAAACTCAAGGGTCTCCGCTTTCAGGGGTGCACTTGAAATTGGTCGATCCCAAAGGCAACGAGGTTTTAGACGGAGTCGAAGGTGAACTTGTGCATTCTGGCGATGGAACAATGCTGGGATACTTGGATCGCAAATCAACGTCACGCGAGGTTCCAACTGGCGATTACTTCATTCGAAACAGCGCCGGTGAATTTCTATTTGTAGGTCGCAAAGATGACCTTATTAAACGTTGGGAAATTCGAATGCATCTGTCCGAAGTCGAGGACACACTTCAGAAGTGCCCGGGAGTATTAGGCGTCTGCGCACTTCATCGGCCTTGCGCAGATCATCGCCAAAATGAACTGATCGCTTTCATCGTCTTGGACGCCTCTCAGGAAGAGTTTCGCAACCTTTCGTTCGAGCAGGCCCAAGAAGAACTAAAGCAGTACTGTATGGAAAATCTCGCATCAGCAAAAATCCCGGATGAAATTAATGTGATAGCCGAATTTCCAATCACTGCGAGTCAGAAAATAGATCGAGCCGCACTTCGCACCACCTGGGAGAAAAAGCATGCTCAACAACGGTCTTGAAATTCAGATAAGAAAATTCGCATCGACGGGGCGGACGCCGTTTTATCTCTACGATCTCGCTGCAATACGCGACCGTATTCAACTTTTAAAAAGACACCTCACTAACGAACTGGATATCTTCTATTCCGCGAAAGCCAACTCACATCCGCGCTTGCTTGAGTTGGTAAAAGGACTCGGCATCCACGTCGATGTAGCGTCGATGGGGGAACTTGAGCGCGCCATAGCCATCGGATTTCTGCCGAGGCAAATTTCTTTCACCGGCCCCGGCAAACGACCAGCAGAAATCGCTAGGGCCGTTGATCTTGGCGTCGGCGCAATCGTGCTCGAGTCTTTTGACGAACTTTCGGCGATTGAAGCGCATGCCGGCCGCACCGGCCAAATCGCCAACATCGCGCCTCGGCTCACGCCGTCTCAGCGCGTAGGACACACCGGACGCTTAGTGATTGGTGAACCGTCGCAGTTTGGTTTCGATGAGTCCAATCTCGATGAGCTCGCCAAAAGAGTGGACGAGTCCACTTCGGTCCGCCTTGTAGGGACACACTCACACGTACAGTCACAGATACTGCATCACGATCACGTACTAAAAAACTTCGAGTTTGCTCTTCAGATGTCGCTGCTTTTTCAAAGTAAGCTTAAAAGTCCGAACCTGGGCGAGAACTTCCGTCTCTGCCTTGGTGGCGGATTCGGAATTCCCTACACAGGAAGAGCGGTGCCGCTGGATCTTGAACAGCTGGGGAACCAATTCAAAAAGTTAATGGCCGAGGCCCCAAGTGCCGGACCCAAAGGCGTTAAGTATAAATTTGCGATCGAACTGGGGCGATATTTGGTTGGCGAAGCGGGATATTTCGTGGCCCACTTGCTGAGCAAAAAAACCGCAAAATCGAATGATCGCACAATCACTTATGCCATTGCCGATGGCGGCTACTCTCAATGTCAAATTGCCTGCGGTGTCGGCCAGGTCGTACGAACCAATCTCCCCTTCACCGTTCTTAACCAAGAGGGTGGCGAACGCGCGCCCGGTCCCATGACTGTGTCGATCGCCGGCCCAACCTGCCACTCACAAGACCTCATTGTGCGAGAAGCCGCGCTCGACGGCATCGAAGTCGGCGATATTCTTGTCGTCCAAAGCGTTGGGGCCTACGGAAAACAGTTCAGCCCCACCGAATTTCTATTGATGCCCGAAGCCGAACAGCATTTCATTGGGTAATAAAAGAAGCTGAAGAATGGTAGGGGCTGCAGTTATGCCCGCGGTAAAACAGTCCAGCGGACTGTTTTAGTGCGGAGCAAGCGCACGCCTCTCGAGCACGGCGAATACTTGAATTCAGGAATACGAGAATTCGTGAATTCCTGTAGCCATTTCGCGCAGGCGAAATGGTAGGGGCTGCAGGACTCGAACCTGCGATCCGCCGGTTATGAGCCGGCTGCTTTAACCAGCTAAGCTAAACCCCCACGAAAAAAATCGGTGATGTGAACAACATCCCCCGATCCCCCCATAGCAATCAAGTGAAACACCTGTTTGCGGCGTACTATTTCACATTGTACTGCTGGTAAGCCGCGCGCTCTCTGGCCGTAACTCGTGCAAATTGATCAAGACCCGCTCCACAGCCACCGCGAAGCAGCCCCTCAAGATAGCCAATCGAAACCATCATGGTGTCAGTGTAATCCAACATGCCCTCGCCACCCAAAGTCAGGATCATGCTTTGATTTTTGTTGTTCGCCAAAAGACGTCGATGAAAGTGAAGCTTCGAGTCACAGGCGAAAAGGCCGAGCGTCACATTTTTGTTCCCGCTCGATTTGATCTCTTTCGTCATCCGAGAAATCCCCGGGTAGGCCTTTCGGTAGTAGCCCAGGTAGTTGGGCTTTCCATTAGCCATGAGGCGCGGAGGATTGAAATCAGGTCCGCCGCCATTGCGCGCGTGCCCCATGTAGAACACATAATCAGCCGATCGTAGTCCTCCGAAAAAGTTTTCTTCCGAGACACGCGTGTAACGTTCTTGTTTAGCGCGAAGAGGACCTCGGTTTCTTTCGTAAAACGGGCTCGCCGACGCGTGAGTCAATGTGACTCGCACCTCAACAGACTGACCGTGGACATTCATCGAGCGAGTGAGAACGGTCTCCCCATTTCGCAGACGATCTGAAGCCGAAGTGAGTTCTTTAAACTCGCACAAACGGCGCGATCCATTGGCACATGACGACATCAGAAGTGTGCGGACCGCCATCCACACGCCCTCATCCAGACTCACCGACTTACCCCAGTCGTAACCGGCCCACTGAAAAGAAAGACCGGTCGAATCGTCGAAATATCCCAGGGCGTAGCGAATGTCGATAAGCCGATCATTCGTCGAGCGATCATGAAAAGCCGCGCACTGGGCTCCACTAACGCCTGAATCTGACGTCCGCTCCATCTTCGCCAAGTAGTTCGTTAAAATATTTAGGGCATGGGTGTCATAGGCATTAATGACAAGCGGAACATATCCGTTGTCAGCCTCCGATGAAATCTTCCTTGCGAAGTCGACATACGGTCGACCGTCATCTTCAAGAGCAAAAACAGGCTTCACCGCTCCCAGCGAAACCAGAAGGCCGACAAATAAAATCGCTGCACGCAAAAAAGACCGGCCGCAAAAAGTGTTCTTCATCGTCGATTCTCCATCAATGTTTGATCAATCCAATTTCGAAAAGGCGCTATCGGCAAAATGACGCTTTGGCCGCGACAGTTTCGAAAATTAGATTTCGCCAAAATAACTTTTCCGTTGGAACCGCTGTTCAAACCGACGACAACAGGGGGCTTCCCTCTTTCAATCAGATAAGCGGGACCACCCGAGTCGCCCTGGCAGATGCTGCTCTTCGAATCAACAGTCGTAAGATTTTTAGCTAACACCATTTGATCGGAGATCGTGACTGTCCCGCGCTGGCGAGTGTTTGTGCGCTTGGCAGCTACGGTTCTTTGCGAATCCGTCCAATCAACGGCGCGACCGTATCCGTAGGTCGTAAGGGTCATTCCGGGAATGAGGCTTTGATCTGGTGACGCCAGAAGCTGAGGCCGCGTCGTTTTAAACGGACTATTCAGAAAAGCGATAGCGATGTCATTATCGTAGTGTGGCGGCTTCATCCCTTCCGCGACTTCCAGAAGAGTGTTGTAGGAGGGGTGAATGACCCAGTGAGTGACTTCGCGTGAAGTTGGATCGTTGGGTCGGACCCTATTCATATCGTGGTTGGTGTGAACGATGATCCGGTTCATCGCAGGAACAAGGGTTCGGTCAAAACAGTGTGCCGCTAATAAAACCGCATCATCGCGAATCAGGATAGCGGTGCACTCTCCCGCACGCTCGCCCTTCGCCGACAGCAACTGGACACCCAGCACGGCTTTTTCGTGTGGTGCACCAGCTGCGCCGACAGACTGCGAATTAATCATCTCCGAAGTTTCGACATCGATCTGGTCGCTTCCGGCAACTTCGGTGTCACCACGAGTTTTATCAACACTATCTGCCTCGGGGGAACACGCAGTGAATGTGAAAAAAAACCCAGAAACTAGCGTGAGAAATAAGATTCGGGATAAAACTGAATGGAAAACTGTCGACCGCGGTACTTTCGAAATCATCCTGGCGCCCTCACCGTCTGATTAGAAGAACTCCCCAAGACTCCTATCAATAGATGATGGGTCCGTCGAAGTTCCTCGGCGCCAATGAAAACGGGCCTGAACATCGTTCAGACCCGTATTTAAGTTTTCACAGTCAAAATCACCTGCCGAAGGCAGATTTTTCGATAACGACCTACTGGCCGCTTGAATCCATGAATGTTTTAAGTTTTCCCGAACGTGATGGGTGACGCAGCTTTCGGAGCGCCTTCGCCTCGATCTGACGAATACGTTCTCGGGTCACGTTGAAATCCTGTCCAACCTCTTCCAACGTGTGATCGCTCTCTTCACCGATGCCAAACCGCATGCGAAGGACTTTTTCTTCCCGCGGTGTGAGCGTCGAAAGAACACGACGTGTTTGTTCGGCCAAGTTCAAATTCACAATCGCTTCGGCCGGATTGATCACTTTCGTGTCTGGCAGGAAGTCGCCCAAGTGCGAATCTTCTTCTTCACCCACCGGAGTCTCCAGAGAGATCGGCTCTTTTGCGATCTTCAAAACCTTGCGGACTTTGTCCACAGGCATGTCCATTTTCTCGGCGATCTCTTCAGGGTTTGGCTCACGGCCAAGTTCTTGAACCAAGTAGCGCGACGTGCGCACAAGCTTGTTGATCGTTTCAATCATGTGAACAGGGATACGGATCGTGCGGGCCTGGTCGGCGATCGCTCGCGTGATCGCCTGACGGATCCACCACGTCGCGTAGGTCGAAAATTTATAACCCCGACGGTACTCGAACTTATCAACAGCCTTCATCAGACCGATGTTGCCCTCTTGGATCAAATCCAAGAACTGAAGACCGCGGTTTGTATACTTCTTCGCGATCGAAACAACGAGACGAAGATTGGCTTCGACCAATTCCGCTTTCGCTGCATCCGCTTCGCGCTCACCTTTCCAGATGGCCGTGTACGTATCGCGGATCCAATTGAAATTCATTTCTGTTTCATCGTGCAGACGCTTCATACGGCTGTCGGCATCGATGGCTTGCGTGTAGAGCTGACGATACTTCTGGAACGTGAGTCCCGTATCGCGAGTCATTTTTGTAAGCTCTTTATCGTTCGACTCAACAAGCTTGTAGCGTGCGGTCAGCTGATCGAGATCGTTTGTGAAGGTCTTCTGAAGGCCTTCACGAGTTCGCCGACGAAGAACGGTCATACGGTTGAGCAAGTTTTTAAACTTGATCACGATGCGGTTGATCGTCTTACGGTTGAAGTTAATGGATTCAAAGTGACCCATCACTTCCGCGTTCAACGCGAACATATCTTTTTCAGCTTCTTGTTTTACTTTTGGATTGATGCCCTCTTCGCGAAGAACCGAAAATGGCTTCACGGCTTTCGCCTGGTACTTTTTAACTTCGTCGATGAGTGAGTGTACTTTTTCGATATACTCTTGCTCGTCGTACTGAGTCTCTTCGTCTTCGAGACCACGGAAAATCGCTTTTACTTTGATACGGCCCTGATCGAGGCGAACGCCCAACTGGATAATCTCGGTCGTTCCGATTGGCGACAAAAGAATCGCGCGAACGATTTCTCGCTCACCTTTTTCGATACGACGAGCGATTTCAACTTCGCCTTCGCGCGTGAGAAGCGAAACGCTTCCCATCTTGCGTAAGTAAAGACGAACAGGGTCGTTGCCCTTCATGTCTTCGTCTTCGGCCTTCTCTTCGTCTTCGTCTTTTTCTTCTTCTTCCGCGTCTGGGTCCGCGAGGAACGAAGAGCCTTCTTCGTCGCCATCTTTTTTCTGGCTGGGCTCAGTGATAATCACGCCCGCAGAATCAAGAGCCGACATGAATGTGTCGAGAACGCTCGCATCGATGATCTCGGCCGGCAGAAGATCGTTGAGTTCTTCAACCGTGATGAAGCCCTTCTCGCGGCTCATCCGCGTGAAACGCTCAATCTCGTCTTTGATCAACGCATTCTGTTCAGGCACGCCCAAAACTTTTGGTTCGTTCGGTCCTGATGTTCTCGAATCACTCTTCATTGCCATTCGGCCTCCGGGCTCTGGTCTCTGCTGCTGACTTTATTCGCGATCAAAAGAACGTCGTTCGTTCTCGATCTCGCGAAGCTCACGCTGAATAATCACAAACTTTTCCATTAAATCTTTATTTTCATCTTGCGACTTCATTTCGCGAATACGACGGCTTATCTGATCGAGATCGACCTGCTTACGACGACGTTGAATTGCATTTAGAATTCTCGCCATTTGTCGCCGATCACTTTCCGCCGAAGCTCCGATAGGACTGCCCGGGCCCATGCCCGACAACGCCTCCGAGAGGCTCTTTGAGAGAATCTCGGGTTGCGCTATGCTATTCAGCAGTGAAGCAGCCACGGTAGCAAAACCTTCCGGCTGATGTCCATACTTGCGTAGCGCAATTCCAGCAACCTTCCGAGCCGCCGGGTCATCGAGTAAAAACGCAATTGGGTGATCTTCCCTGGCACCGCCAGCGGCAAACCATTCCTTCGTTGCTTCACTCAAATCTTCCATCAGGAATTTGCTTTGCAAAAGTAGGCCCAACGCTGCGAGCTCTTCTCGCGACACGCTGGAAAGATCGATCATCGCTGTTGGCCCGGTTGATGCAGAATCGAGAATTTGCGCTGAATGCGACGTCTGAAATTCATCGTGGCGCGATATTTCTCCTATGACAGCCTTAGCAGGATCTAAACTTGGCACGGAATTTTGCGCGGAACTAAGAACGGCGACAGGTCGCGGCGTTCTCCCACTAAGAGCAGCGATTTTTGACGTCAAAGTTTTTCGAACCCACGTCGAATCCACATCTAAAAACTTCGCCATCTCACCAATGAATAGCTCCGCCATCGCTTGCTCTAAAAGCTCAAGTCCCGCTGGCGCTAGGGCTGAGGCCGCCTGTTCGACAACAGAGAGCTTGTCCTGCGCGGTCGCCCGGTAGCCCGACATCCAATGACGCGTGAGGAGAAGAGTGAAGAGATCACCGGCTCGCTCCATTTCATTGCGCAAAGCTTCGACCCCGCGTTCACGAAGAAAGTCGTCGGGATCCATACCTTCCGGCAAAATCACACCCCGAGGTCGGATGTCGGCCGCCAATAGCGCCGGCAAACTTCGCTCGGCCCCTTGAATTCCGGCCCGGTCTCCGTCGAGAAGCATCACCACATTTGGGGTCATGCGTCGGATCAGTTTTCCATGCTCGGGCGTGAAAGCGGTACCAAGAATGGCGGCCACATTCTTCAAGCCCGCACCGTACAAAGCGACGGCATCCATGTAACCTTCGACTATAATGGCCTCATCTTGGGACCGGATAAACCGGGCCGTGACGTCAAGACCATAGAGGACCCGGCCTTTATGAAAAACGGGGGTTTCGGGCGAGTTCAGGTATTTTGGCTCGCCCTCCCCCAAAATCCGGCCTCCGAACCCCAAGACATCGCCCGAGGTTGAAACGATTGGAAACATGAGACGGCCGCGAAAGAGATCGTAATGCGACTCTCCGCCCGCACGGCTGGATTTCTTTAAAAGCCCGGCGCTTTCACCCACTGGAAGCGCGATTCTTCGAGCCTTCATCGTGTTCGTAAGTCCCTGCCAATCGTCGGGAGAAAAACCGACTTGAAACGTCTCGACAATTTCGGGCGTGAGCCCACGCTTTTCAGCATAGACACGGACCGAGTTCGAAGCGGGTAACTTTTGAAATGAATTGGCGAAATACGAAGCCGCCAGGCGATTGAGCGAGAGCACGCTCTCTTTTAGATCACGGTTCTTTTTCTCCCTCGGATCTTCGTCGCGCTCGGGAAGAGCGATGTTCGCTCGGCGCGCAAGAAACTCGATCGATTCAGGAAACGAGTAGCCGTTAAAAATCTGAAGAAACGTAAAAATGTTCCCCGATTTTTTGCAGCCAAAACAGTTGTAGAGTTGTTTGTCTTCGCTGACAGAAAAGCTCGCCGTCTTGTCGTTGTGGTCAGGGAATGGGCATCGACCCATGAAGTTCGCGCCTGTCGAGCGCAGCTGGGTGTAAGGCCCAATCACGTCGACGATATTGTTCGCTTCGCGAACTTTATCAACGAAGTCTGGCGGAAATCTGACTCCCAAAAATGCCCCCGAAATCGAACTAACTAAATTATGGCCGCAAGCTTCGCGCGGCCTATGTTTGCAGAGCTTCGCTCTGCCTCCGTTTGCAAGCTTCGCTCTACCTAAGTTTGCAAGCTTCGCTTGACGACTTCGCTCACCATTTTGTTGTCGGCCGAGCCGGCTGTGCGGGCTTGGACCTCTTTCATGACGGCGCCCATGTCTTTCACGGACGTAGCTTTTAATGCCACCATCACTTCGCCCACGACCTTCTCGACTTGTTCGCGAGAAAGCTGTACCGGCAAATAAGTTTCAAGCAATTTCAGTTCGGCCGTTTCGCCGTCGACGAGATCTTGTCGTTTGGCGGCAGCGTATTGCTCGATGGACTCTTTTCTTTGTTTCACTAGTTTTTTTAGAATTGCGATGTGTTCGTCTTCGCTCATGGGCTCGGGGCGAAGTTCGATCTCGCGGTTTTTGAACGCCGACTGAACCATGCGAAGCGCGTTGAGCTTCATCGACTCTTTGGCGCGCATCGCGTCTTTGATATCCGTTGAAATTTGATCGCGAAGTCCCATTTGATTTACCTCATAACTGAAAAGAGCCGGCGAACCGGCTCTCAAACTAAAACCGATAAATTAAGAAACTTAAGTCCTTAATTATTCGCCGTGTTTCTTTTGTTTTTTGAGCAAACGTTTACGAGCAGAGATCGACTTCTTTTTAAGTCGAACGCTTGGCTTCTCGAAGTGTTCACGCTTCTTCACTTCCGACAGGATGCCTGCTTTCTCGCACGACTTCTTGAATCGACGGAATGCGGCCTCGAAACTTTCGTTGTCTCGAAGTTTAACTAGAGCCATTTAAAATCACCTGCCCTTCAATAAAAGTCGTCCATGGGCCTTTGGGCTCACGAACGCGGCTTACAGGGGTAGCACGTGACCCCGGCACGACAAAGTACTTTCTTGACGGCAGCTAAACACACGGTATTGCTGCGTAATGGCAGAACGAAACGACCTCCAGCAGCTCGACGAAACGTACATGCGCCAAGCTTTGGAGTTGGCCTCAGCCGCGGCGGCTCGCGGGGAAGTTCCGGTCGGAGCGATCGTCATTTGCAACGAGATTGGATCTGACGGTCAAACTGAAGGCCTTAGGGATAGCCCGCCTCGAGGTCGAATCGTCGCTCGGTCGGGAAATCTGAAAGAGTCCGAGGCCGACCCCCTGGGTCACGCCGAGATCCGCGTCCTCCGGGAGGCAGCCCAAAAGCTGGGTCGCTGGCGCCTGACGGGTTGTACTCTTTACGTAACGCTCGAACCCTGTGTCATGTGCGCAGGAGCGATCGTCCAATCCCGAGTCGACCGCGTCGTCTATGGAGCAACCGACCCCAAAGCGGGTGCTGTCGAATCGTTGTACGAGATCTTGAAGGATTCGCGTTTGAACCATCAACCTGAGGTGACGGCCGGAGTTTTGGCTAAAGAGTGCGCTGAGGTTTTATCTTCCTTCTTCTCTGCGCGCCGAACCGCGAAACGAGATGAAAAAATTCACGCACAGCGTACTAAGCAAAAGCCCTCGACGAGTTAATAAATCTTTGATTAAGTCCGTGCTGCCTTGATCGCACCAAGATGGAGCTTTCGGGGCATTTTATTTTCTACAATGACGCGTCTCTTCTCCGCAGCGGCGAAACACTGCGCCATTCGCGGGCTACAGTTCCGCTGCGCCGCCCATCCAATTGTGCAGGCATTTCGGTAGGCGAATTTTTCCGCTGGCCTGCTGGTGCTGCTCTAGGAACGGAACAAGAATTCGCGGTGTCGCGACGGCCGTGTTGTTCAGCGTGTGCACGAACTTCACCGTTCCTTCTTTATCACGGTACCGAAGATTTGTTCGGCGGGCCTGCCAGTCGTGGAGGCTCGAGCACGAGTGTGTTTCGCGGTAAAGATTCTCGCTGGGAACCCACGACTCAATGTCGAACATTCTGAATTTTCCAGCGCCCATGTCGCCCGTGCAGACTTCGACCACGCGGTAGTGAAGTTCAAAGTCCTGAAGAATTTCTTCCGATGTTTCCAAAAGCAGCTTGTGGAGCCGCGCGCTCTCGGCCGCGTCGTTTTTCCCCAGGATGTACTGCTCGACTTTGTTGAACTGGTGAACACGAATGAGGCCGCGCACATCGCGTCCCGCACTTCCGGCCTCACGACGGAAGCATGGCGAGACCCCGCCGTAGAGAATCGGGAGCTGGTCTTCGTTGAGGATTTCTCCGGCGTGAAGCGCGTTGAGCGCGACCTCAGCCGTGCCCGCGAGGTAAATGTCGTCTTCTTGCAGATGATAGACTTGATCACGCCCCGTCGGAAAATGTCCGGTTCCAACAAACGCATGTTCACGGGCCATCGCCGGAACACTGATCAAAGTGAAACCCTTTTTCTTTAGCTTCTCGAGGCCATAGCGAAGAAGCGTGTTTTCCAAAAGAACCAGGTCGCCCTTTAAAGAATAACTTCGTGAGCCCGCAACGGCGGCAATGCGCTCGAACTCGGCCCAACCGCGATCATTTAAAATCTCGACGTGATCTTTGGGCTTAAAACCGAATTTCGGTTTTTCTCCCCAGGTTTTTACTTCGACGTTCCCAGTATCGTCCGGCCCGATCGGCGCTTCCGGCGACGGCACCATCGGTACAAGGTACATAAAGTCTTGAAGGCGTTTTTCGGCCGCGTCCGTCGACTCTTTCAAAGCGTCGATCTCTTGGCCGATCTCGCGGCCGCGTTTGATGATGGTTTCCCGCTCTTCGGCAGACGCACCCTTCATCTTTTTCGCGTTGGCGTTTTTTTCTTCGTTGAGAGCCTGATTCTTTTTTTTCAGATCCATCAACGCTTGGTCGGCGGCGAGAAGATCGTCGACGCTCAAGGGAACGCGCTTCAGTTGAACTGTTTTTTTAACGATGTCGGGATTTTCGCGGATGAACTTTAAATCAAGCATAGATCCTCATTTTCAGAAGGCCCCATAGATAACCTGAAACGGGCCTGAGACTCAATCGCAGAGAACTTTTTGAACATGTCCAAGGGTCTCCGAGAAGCGAACGCGGCAAGATGTGACGCCGGCCGGGATCTTTTTGGTGAGTCGAACGATCGAATTCGTGTACTGACAGGCCAAGTAGGTCTCGCGACCTTGCGGCATCTTGTAGACGACGTCACTCGTCGCTGCTCCTGCCGATGCTGACGATCCACCCGCGGCGGCAGAACCCCCTGGGGCTTTCGACTCATCGGGAAAGAGCGGCGTATTTTCTTTCGGGTGACCATCGTGCAGCAATAAGCCAGTGAAAATCTGCCGCGCATTGACGGTGTCAACGTGTGCGACCCAACCCTTCACGGGTACCGATGGCGATTGCTTGGTTTTTATCTCCTCCGGGCATTCGGCTTCAAATTTCGACGGTGCCGCCGAAGATTGCGCTGTGGCCAGGTCAGCACTGGTCATCAGCCCCAAACCCACCGACAACCCAAGAATAAGTCCCGAAGTGCCACAAAGAACGGCGGAGGCGACTTTAAGATTTTCCATAGGTCTTGAGTGTGACTTTAGGAGGGGCCGCTGTCATCCCGGTATCAACTTCAGGGCCTTTCATCCTAAAAGATGTCGACTTCAGTCGGTCTGTTTGAGATGAAAAGTCCTCTTTTGGAGAGTTGGCCGAGTGGCTGAAGGCGCACGCTTGGAAAGCGTGTTTAGGGTCAAACCTAACGTGGGTTCGAATCCCACACTCTCCGCCAAATTTATCAGTTGAAACGCCGACCGCGTCGGCAAAATTGAAATCAGTTAAATCAATAACTTACGAAGAAGCACCTGAAGCCTCTGCTTGTGCAAAGCTGACGAAATTTCGAGAAATAACGGGAGTTGAAGCATTTTGTAGTGCGCGACTGTAATAGCGACTCGTTCACTACGGCCTTTTCTAACTACAGGATGTAGTCGGTAAGGGTCTATAAAACCAAATTATGCTTGTGGTTGAATCTCCCTCGCGCCCAGGGCGAGTGAGACGAATCGAGCTGGCACACTTTCAGCACTCACTATGCCTGACTGATGTGAAAATACCGTTGCCTCGGTTGAGGCTCGTGCAGATTGGTACTGTAGCCGCAATTTGTGTCACTTTGAAACAAATTTGAACGGAGAAGTCATGAGACTCACTTTAGTTGGATTCAGTATTGCCCTACTAGGCTCATTCGCTCATGCCGAAGCCAACTTACTTTCAATCAAAGATTTCGCCCCTTACGACGCCGACATACAATCACCGCTTGATTTGGCTCTCTTGGAAACTGGCGGGAAAGAAATTATCCCGAAGAGCTGGATCACACTCGATGGTAACGATTCACGCTCAGAACAACAGCTTGAGCTATCGTATAAGCTTTAGACTTCGACATCATCGATGGAGTTCGAGCAGCACAGGTGTTCAGTCGCTCTCTTTCAGACCCAAAGGCAGTTGAATGACGGGCAAAAAATCGTACGGAAAAGTGACTTCGTGGGAAGTTGTGCCGCCACGAGCAAAGACGAAACGATGAAATTGGTATGGCCAGTTCAGAATCGATTGTTGGTTAATTCGGCCGGTTCGCATTGGTTCCGACTTCCTGGAGTTGTAGTTCCAAATCTAACCACAACCGCCGTGCCCTCGCAATTAAGACACGATGATCCACGTTCAGTATTTTTCCGAACAGCTACCGCGATTCCCTCGACCATGGACGCGAAAGCAGGAAATAAAGTGTGCAAGGCTTTAGGCTACAAGGGCATCAATATTGATCGTTCACGCAGAATCGAACCTCTCGCAGACCACAAGGACGTTACAAACAATCAATCCTACTACTATGTGCGCTGGTTATACGCCGGCCACGGTCTTCGAACTTATATTGACCAGAATGAGCCCAACAAAGAAGGCTGTGGTTGGACGTGGTTTTCTAGGGCTTGCCCTCGTGTCGGAACATCGGCGAACCTCGTTCCAATCTCACCCCAATCGAGCCAGTTGAGCGCAACGGTCGTGTCGGTCAACGAACGGGGCGATTTCGTCTTTGCGCGAAGTTCGTCAATCTTGGGCCTGCTGGTTTGCGATCTGCAATAGCTTAGCGGTCGCACGCTTTGAATTCACAAGTACCCCTACGCAAATAATGGGGCTTGCTTAGGTTCGCCACTAGTGATACACTTTGTTCTGAGGTGCCTATGCCAACGAAAAATCCAAGGCTCAATGTTGTTCTCGATGTGGAGCTCTACGACATGGTTGAAAAGCTATCGAAGCAAGAAGACAAATCGATGTCGGTCGTTGCTAAAGAGCTTATTGAAGACGCTCTCGAAAAACATGAAGATTTAGTTCTTTCAGAAATGGCAATGAAGCGCGAAGCAAAATCCAAGAAGACAATCGCTCATGAAAAAGCCTGGAAATAAACTCTTTCAGGTCGAATACCTTGAAAGTGTTGTCGAAGACGATATCCCGTCGCTTCCTAAGACAATGCGCAATCGCATCAAGACGGCGATCGAAACGCGGCTCACTGTCGATCCGATTGGTCTCGGAAAACCTTTGCGATATAGCTTCGTCGGACATCGACGAATACGGGTTGGCGATTACCGCATAGTTTATCGCCTCGACATGAGCCGGCACGCTATTGTCATCGTTCTGATCAAACATCGAAAAGACGTTTACGAAGAGTAGCTTTTTACGAATCGTTTGAGCGCATGGTCCCAGACCCGAGATGGACTCAATCGCTCCTGAATTGCTGACCATGACAACCCAGTCGCCTTAGCCACCTTGCCGATCGAACTAAATCTCAACGAAATTTGCTGAAGATCCGATTTTGAGAGCGCCTTCGGCTCAGCGTACGCCTCCAGCTCAAACACGACTACACCCCGGTGTTCGCCTACTTTCGGGTTCTCTCCGCCAATTTTGAAATGCACTTTGCGTCAGACAAAATATGGTTGTGAGTCGCCGGGTCAGCGAGCTATGTCGATCCGATGAGAAAATTGGGCTTTAAAGTAAACTTAGTCTCTTGCGGTTTAATTCTGATCTCGGTTGTAATTTTTGGAGCGAAGGCCAGTTCCGAAACTGTCTCGTTAGATCGTGGAGAGATGCTGTCTTCCTCACTTCAACTTCTTTCTACGCCCGCAGGATATCCGGTTGTGAACGGCGAGGTAAGAAAGGTCGATCTCTCGGCCATGAAGGTGACAATACGCCACGAAGAGATTCCCAACCTCGACATGCCGCCAATGACCATGGTTTTCAAGGCTGCAACCCGCGAAATGATTGAAAACTTGGTGGCGGGCGCAAAGATTCAGTTCGTTGCCGAGAGCATCAATGGCCAGATGACCGTTCTTTGGCTCGAAGTTCTGTAATTTGTTGGCGACTGATCCAATAAATTCAAGGGGCTCGTTCGCGTAAACCTTGCCGGGCGCGGCGGTTTCGCTTTAAGACCTTAGGTTCAGAAATCAACAGGGGAATATATGAACGAAATGTTTTTGGTCGCGCCGCTGATCGCTGGTGCGGTCGGACTCTTGATCGCAATTGTGTTGTACATCCGTGTCAAGGCCCAGCCTGCCGGCAACGAAACGATGAACCGTATCGCGGGCTATATCCGTGAAGGTTCGATGGCGTTTCTTGTGCGCGAGTACAAAGTTCTCTTTCTTTACTCGGTGATTGTCGCGATTTTGCTGGGCGTACTTCTGGGCACTCTTGCTGCTGGCAGCTTCGTGCTTGGCGCATTCTTGAGTTTGCTTGCGGGATTCTGCGGAATGAAGGCGGCCACCTACGCCAACGTTCGCACGACCGAGGCGGCAAACCTGAAATCGAAGTCAAAAGCCCTGCTTCTTGCTTTGGACGGCGGCGCGGTGATGGGTCTCGCGGTGGCGGGACTCGGGCTGATTGGCCTCGGCGGACTTTACTACTTTTTTCACAACGACTCTAAAAATTTGGCGACCGTGATTCACTCGTTCGCCGTCGGCGCTTCGTCGATTGCACTCTTCGCCCGTATCGGCGGAGGTATCTATACAAAGGCGGCCGATGTCGGCGCCGACATCGCTGGCAAAGTGATCGAGAATATTCCCGAAGATGATCCGCGCAACCCGGGCGTTATCGCAGACAACGTTGGCGACAACGTCGGTGACGTTGCTGGTATGGGAGCCGATATTTATGAATCGATGATCGCCGCGATCGTTGCAGCGATGGCGATTGGTCTCACGATCAATCCCCAAGCGCTGGCGAATCTCGTCACGGGATCACTCGATATCAAAACGACGGCAGTGATGCTGCCGCTCGCTCTATCGACTTTGGGTATGGTGATCTCGATTCTCACGATTCTTGTCACACGCTTCTTCTCGAACGGTAGCCCCGCGATGGTTCTTCGCGTGGCTCTGATCGTTCCACCGATCATCTTGTCGATCGTATCGTTCGTCCTCATGCCGATCTTCGAAATCTCGCAAGGTGTGACTTACTCATTGGCGGCGGGCGCCATCGGTGGAGCTTTGATCGGTCTCATCACCGATTACTACACATCGGCACGTCCGATTCGTCTCGTTGCTGAAGCCTCTTTGACGGGCGCCGGAACGAACGTGATCCGTGGTCTCGCGGTTGGAATGGAATCCGTCGCACTTCCCCTTCTCGTTGTTGCTATCGCAGCGGGCGTTGCGAATGAGTACTTGGGACTCTACGGTATCGCTCTGGCGGCCGTTGGAATGCTTGCAGGAACAGCGGTTGTTATGACGGTCGATGCTTACGGACCGATCGCTGACAACGCGGGCGGAATCTCTGAAATGTCCGGCCTCGGTCCCGATGTGCGCGCCATCACCGATGAACTCGATGCGGTCGGCAACACGACGGCGGCCATCGGCAAAGGCTTCGCGATTGGATCAGCCGTTTTGACTGTCGTTGCGCTGTTCAGCGCCTTCAATATGGAAGTGAACCACGTTCGCGCTATGGCGAACCTCGCGCCGATTTCGCTTGAGCTCACTTCGGCTCGCGTCTTGATCGGTATCTTGCTCGGATCGATCCTTCCATTCCTCGTTGGTTCAACAACGATGACGGCCGTAGGTCGTGCGGCTCAAGCGATTGTCGTTGAGATTGGTCGTCAGTTCCGCGAAATTCCAGGTCTTCGCGAAGGAAAAGCGGAACCACAGCCCGCTCGCATCGTCGACATCGCGACAAAAGCGGCGCTGAAAGAAATGATCCTCCCTGGAGTCATCTCGATCGCTGCCCCCGTGGCTGTCGGCTTCTTGATGGGACCCGCGATGCTTGCAGGACTGCTTGCCGGTTCTCTCGCCGTGGGCGCCGCTATGTCGCTCTTTATGGCGAACGCCGGTGGAGCGTGGGACAACGCGAAGAAGTCGATTGAAAAGGGTCTTTTGCCCGGTCACAAAAAAGGTTCGGACGCGCACAAAGCGGCCGTTGTTGGCGACACTGTCGGCGATCCATTCAAAGACACTTCAGGTCCAGGCGTTGCGATTTTGATCAAGGTCATGAGCGTCGTTTCGCTTTTGATCGCGGGTTTGATCGCCACTATCGGTGGCTAAGTAAATTCGGATATCTGATATCTCGATATCGGATATCCGATATCGAGGAGGCTCTCAGTCCGGAGATCCTGGATTTGCGATGAGTTCTGGGCGAGTTCCAAGGCTATTGAGTTTCCATTTCCAATCAAAATCCCAACTCGTTTGAATCGTCGTTAAAATCGTCGTCAGATTCTGAGGAAGAGCCCGCGTGAATTGGGGACTACAATCCGTGCAAACGGCGGATGAAAGATAAAGGTTGTTTGTCGCCGCCGTACTTGTTGATTCCGTGCACGTCGATGTCTTTAAAATTCCTAAAAATGGTCCCGACGGTAGACAGGAATAGGCCAGCGACCCTGTGACGGAGCCTAAAGCGAAGCTATCAATAATCCTGATGTCGATGGACGGGATTGTTACAGAACCCGCAAGTCCTCCCGCACCCTCTGTCGCAGCCGTCACTGAACCGGTCGCAAAGGATCGTTCGATAAAAATACGAAAGCCACCAAACGCTTCCCCGATCAGACCTCCCACTTGTATATCGCCAGTGACAGTCGCATCGGACCACGTATCGTACACCCAACCTCCACGCAAAATGCCGATAACACCACCGCCACCACCACCAACATTGGATGCAACGACGGTCCCTGAGGACCACGAGTCGAACAGGCGCGATTCCCACATCTGACCAATGATCAGTCCATTGCCGCCCGGTCCGCTGATGCTTCCTTGAACCGAGACTCTTCTGGCACGCGCTTCTGTGTTTCTAAACATGCCGGCCAGAGCACCCGAAGTTGCGGAGTTAGTAATTACGGCGTTATCAAAGTGAAGGTCAAAAATCTGAGCGTGGCCAGTTGCGTACCCAAGGAGGCCTCTGTACTGTCCACCACCACCGTCGATGTGAAGATTCTGAATTCTTCTTCCATCGCCATAGAGACGACCGCTCCAGTAATTCGTTACATCATTGCCGAGAGGCGAAAAATTATTAGTCGCAGCAAATAAAGATAAATCGATATCGTTTTTTAGAAAGTAATTTCTCGTTCTCTGACTGTTACCGACCTGCATAGCCTGCAGTTCCGCCCGCGTACTGATGAAAACATTGGTCCACGCCACTGGCGTCATGTAAAGCCGTGTGCTGATCGGCTCAAGCGCACCTTGAGTGACCTGGATGAGAGGATCACCCTGCGCGACAAAGTAAGGCGCATCTGTGCTGCTGGTATCGATAGTTACAGAAAAGGTCCCATCGCTTTGACAGACGGTTGTTGTTTCAGCATTGATCCCTCCCGAGATTCGAACGGCACCCAAGAATGGATCGCAGTTTCCGGTCAAATTCCAGTCGGCTGCACCCTCTGTGAATACGCGGTCCTCGACCGTTACGGTCGGACGTGAGTTGTTCGTGAAACTTAACCGAGGGGCAGTGACTTCTAGAGAGTGCGTCACCGGAAGCGGAGAGGCGTCCATTGTGACCACAACATCAACGGGAGTGCCTGGATCGTCCGCTGTAAAGTTGGACTCGTAGCAGTGATCCACATCGTTATATGTGACGGTCGAAAATGTTCCTGTTGAAGTTCCAGAGTCTGTGCCGAAAGAGACCGTTCGTCCATCATCCGCAAAGGCATCGCCGTTTTTGTCTTTTAAGCAGTAGCGCACAAGAGCCACACCCGTACTCGCCAAACTGGTGACACTCGGCACGACTTCTAAAGTCGACTGAGACTCGTCAAAACCCTTGCCGTCAATTGTGGCCCCTGGAAAAAACTCGCAGGATGTAAAGGACAAAGCGATCGCTATGCTTTGGACTGTAAAGAAGTTCTGCATTGATTAGCACCTCGAAAAGCTGGACTAACGCCAACACCAGCCCCCTAGACTTATCGGCCGTTTTCCGAAAGAAATTTAGAACGGCCTCTTTATTCGTCCCAGAATGAGACACATCTTCGACCGCTCACGTAAACGCGGTGTGACTCGACGAGCTGCAGCTTTAGGTTCTCTAATGATGAAATGAAAAACAAAAACGTATCTGTTCGCCGTTTCTTTTTTCAGACAACAATTATCCTACTCGCTGCTTTGAGTTCGCAAGCTTGGATGCCCGAAGACGCAGGTGCCGCGGCTTCTGTGACGCCCGTGTCGGTGGCTATCGTTCCACCAATTCAATTCCCCTCTGACGAATTCACTGTCACAGGTGCACGACTCAGTTTCTTGTGGGGCCGCCACCGCGATCTTTACGGTCTCGATTTTGGCGCCATCGGAAACATCACGACGCAATCATTTGTGGGTGTCGCAGTTTCCGGCGTCTTCAATTACACGCAAGGGATGACCAGAATCCTGGCTCTGCAAGCGGCCGGCGTTGCCAATATCAGCTCACAAAAAACACAAGTCTATGGCCTGCAAGTGGCCGGCGGTATGAATTGGATCACAGCCGAATCAACGGTTGTCGGACTGCAGGCAGCCCTGATTGGAAACCACAGCCCCAGCACCAACATCTATGGCGCTCAAATCGGTCTCTACAATCGGGCGAAAGAAGTTTATGGCCTCCAGATTGGCCTCGTGAACTTCGCAAAGAGTCTGCATGGAATTCAGATTGGTCTCGCCAATATCAATGAGACGGGAATTTTTGGAATTTCACCGATTATTAATATCGGTTTTTAAGAGGTCAATAACTCGAGCGCGCTGTTCGGTCCCAGTTATTTCAGAGAGCAGCGTTCGCTCATATCGAGCAAGAATCAGATCTAGTCGCTGATAATTTTGACTGAAGTATTTCGGCGTAGCTAAAAAGTGTCTTGAATTTTTCTTTTCAAAAATAGCGAAAACAATAAAGCGAAGCTCCCTCTCAGAGAGGGCTCGCGCCGAAATCTGACGACCTAACTCTGCTAGGAGCGGTGCCGCGTCTTCAGGGTCTGCGCTGCGAATACGGCTAAGCAGTCGAAGGATTTTAACTGACAGATTTTGATTTCGAGACGCTGCCAACGTCGAAGTGGAAGTCGAAAAAAGATGGTCACAGGCCTTCGCGGCCTTCGCTTCATTAAAGGCGCTGCCGATGAGCACCAGAGTTATAACGATGGCCAAGAAGCGAAAGTCCATAATGAACGACTAGCAAGTTTCCGGCCGTGCACCAGGTTCCACAGTCACCCTTGGGAATCGAACCTCAAAGCATGTGTTCGGCAAATCGCCGCGAACGACAATGGACGCTCCGTGGTCGTCGAGAATACCCTTCGTGATAAAAAGACCAAGCCCCGTGCCCCGCCCTACATCTTTGGTCGTAAAAAAAGGATCAAAGAGCTTAGTACTAATTTCAGTGGGAATTCCGGCGCCCGAATCAGTAACTCGAAGAACAACTGACTCATCGTCATCGAACAGATCTATCTTGATCCAACGTTCTGTCGATTCCTTTACAGCATCAATCGAGTTTCCAACGAGATTTAGTATCACTTGCTCAACGGCAATTTCATCACAATGAATCAACGAATTCGATTCGATAATACATGTGATCGATGTGCGCTCCTGCTTCGCTTTCCCTTCAGAAATAGAAATCGCCTCGCGAAGTATTTTTGAAAGCACTTGCGGACCAAAGCAAATTTGCTCGGAATTTCGTGAAAACTTACTAATTCCTTTTACGATTTTTGCGATGCGATCGGTGCTTTTTTGAATCCAGCCAATACGTGTATTGTACTCGGATAAATCATCGGGTCGTATCCTCAAAAGCTCAAGCGATCCGACGATAACCGCCAGGGGGTTATTTATCTCGTGAGCGATACCCATGCTCATAAGTCCAAGCGACGCTAATTTCGCCGATTGGACAAGTTCGATTTCAGCATTCTTGATACGAGTGATATCGCTGATCGTCGCAAGACTTTGCACGCCACCCTCAGGGGTCGAGACACTTACAGCTGAAAGGTGTCCACAAAAGACTCCGCCATTCTTTTTTAGCATCCGAAGTTCGCAGGACTGTTGAATGCCGCTGGAGCGAATTAGATCATTTCGAAAGTGATAAAAAATGTCTTGGTCTTCATCGAGCACCAATTCTGTAAACGGCTTAGAAAGCAGGTCTGAAAGACGGGCCTCGAAAAGCTCGGCCGTGCGATGATTTGCGCGAACGACCTCGCCCAACGAGTTGAGAGAGCAGTAGCCGACGGGCGCTAAATTGTAGAGATCAAGATAGGCCTGCCGAGACGCAATAAGTTCAGCTTGAATATTGCGAAGTTCTTCATTTTGTAATTGAAGTTCAGTTTGATGAAGACTTAGTTCCCGAAGTGCTTCGCTCAACCTCTCCGCCGAAACGTCAACACGGTCAGATTGGCTCACGATTCGCTCCGACGCTCGGTCGTTGCAAAGCCATAAATTTTACCTGCGTCGTTAACGAGTGCCGTACAAATCAATGAGATATGAACGAGGTCGCCGGCTTTGTTCAACCGCTGTGTTCGGTAGGATTCCAAAACCTCTTCGTGACTGAGACGATGAATTTTATCGAACTCCGCTTTTCTCAAGTTAAGGGGGATCCGATCGCGAACGTTCATTCCCAAAGCCTCGGATTCAGACCAGCCGTAAATTCTTTCTGCCCCGGGGTTCCATGCCAGAGTTCGCCCAGTAAGGTCTTGCATCGTGATCGCATCGCTTGAATCTCGCACGACGACAGCGAGCCTCAAAACTTCGTTGGCTGACTTCAGTGCCTGCCGCGCTGAAACGACTTCAGAAATGTCGACGAAGGAAATCACCGCACCTTCGACAACATTGTTGAGCGTCCGGTAGGGACGAATCTGCATCAGATACCACTTGCCGGCCGAGGACTTCACTTCAAGTTCTTTAACGATCAAACTTTCTAAGACCTGCTCCGCGTCCTTAAGCATCGTGTCGTAGGACTCGAGTTTGGTGACGAGATCACCCAGCGGGCGACCCAAATCAATTGGCATTAAATTGACAATCTCACGAGCCGACGGTGTGAAACGGAGGACTTGCAATTTTCGATCGACGAAAATCGTCGCAATTCCGGTCCCCGACAAAAGATTGTTCATATCATTGTTAGCCATCGATAAGTCCGAGACTTTCGCCTGAAGCTCGGCATTCACAGTCGCAAGCTCTTCATTCACGGATTGAAGCTCTTCTTTCGAAGTTTCAAGCTCTTCGTTGGTGGACTGCATTTCTTCGTTCACCGACTGCATTTCTTCAGAAAAGACTTTTAGCTCACCCTCTGAAATATCGAGTTCTTCCGTGAGCTTCCTAATGTACTCCTCTTTGACGATGACATCATTTTTGAGAGCATTGATCTGCGCGTCGAAATTGGAGGCCTTCGGGCCGCTCGCAAGATGGTCTGTCTGAAGAGGCGATTCACTCATCGCAATGAGGTAGAGTGAGGTTTCGCCCTCCGCGAGGTCACCAGCGCTCAGCGGTCGAATGGAAATGTCGACGTTAGTGTAATGACCATTGGTCTTGACACTCACGCGCGAGAGACGCCCAGCTTCGCCCGTTGAAACTACTTTCTTCAGTAACGATTCCATTGGCTCTAAGAGCCCGGGCCGAGCCATTTTAAAGATATTGGATTTGCCCGACTCACCAGAGGCAGGCTCAAGATACATCCCAGCGCGGCCGTGAAGGTAAAGCATGGCTCCATCACTTTTCACTAAAGCACTTGGTGGCGCGAGTTCTCGAAGGAGTGCTCGCTCTGTCAGGTCGCGCATCGAAACTTTGTTTTCAGCGACGTCGGCTTCTCAGAACTTTTTTTAGCTCCCGCAAAGATCGATGGTCCGCGGTATGATTCCTGTCGTCTAAAAAGACGCGCGGAACCATCGAGAGTGGCAAACATATCCGTGTCGGGACCCACACCTTCAGAACCACCTAAAAACAAAACTCCGTCTGGGTTCAGAGCGTACCTAAATGCAGCGATGACTTTCTTTTGAAGGTCCGCATTGAAATAAATCATGAGATTTCGGCAGCAAATGAGATCCATCTTTGAAAATGGCGGGTCCCTGAGAACGTCGTGGTGCGAGAATATTAACATCTCGCGCACGGTTTTATGAATTCGGTAGGCGCTGCCGTCGGCTTCCAAAGAAAAGAAGCGCTCAAGTCTCTCGGCCGTCATTTCTGATGCGATAGTCAACGGATAGAGCCCTGTCCGAGCCGTTGCGATCGCCCGTTCATCAAGATCCGTAGCAAATATCTGGATATTGAAGTTCTTCTTTAGCACTTCAACCTGCTCACGCAACAGGATCGCAAGCGAGTAGGGCTCTTGCCCCGTCGAACATCCAACGGACCACACCCGAATTGTTGCCCTGGCTGTTTTCCCTGAAAAAATTTTTGGAATGACTGTATCTTCCAGTCTTTTGAAGATTTCTGGGTCGCGAAAAAAACTTGTGACCCCGATCAAAAGATCGTGGAAAAGTTCATCGACAGCTTCGGGTCGATCTGAAAGGTGCTTGATGTAGGTCGTGTGATTATCGAAATTATGGAGCGCCATCTGGCGCTCAATCCGCCGATGCACAGTTTGGCGTTTGTACTGCGAGAAGTCGTGTCCCGTCCGGTCTTTCAGTAATTCGAAAATCGAATCGAATTCGGCATCGGGCGCGAGTCTTGCCGGTTTCTCTATAAGCTGAATGTCTTTTTTAAAACCGTCGGCTACATAGCCACTGATGGCCGCCATCATTTCTCGGGGTGCGAATTCAGCGTCAACGGCGTCAGCTTCAATGGCACTTAGGGGCATGGCGTCGTACTCGGCCGTATCTAGCGACTGAGCAATTACAAATCCTCCACCACTTCGAACCTCGCGCGCTCCCAACGTTCCATCAGTTCCAGCGCCCGAAAGTATAATACAGATCGCTCGGTCGCCCTCGCACTTTGCAAGCGAACGAAAAAAGGAATCGATGGGAAGCCGAAGTCCGCGTGGTCTGTCCGCGGGCGGCGACGTCAGCCGCAACTTTCCCGCCTCCAAGGCCATTTCATAAGCCGGCGGGATTATGTAAATGTGATTAATTTTAATTGTTACACCGTCAACCACTTCCTGAACCGGCAGCCGAGTGCAGCGAGATAGAATTTCTGTTAACAGGCTTTTTCGATCGGGCGCCAAGTGCTGAACAACAACGAACGCCATAGCGGGATTATCGTTTTTGGTTAGGTCGCTAAAAAATTCTTCTAACGCGGCCACACCGCCGGCCGAAGCTCCAATTCCAACGATGGGAAAACTAGTGTGCGAAGAAATAGGACCTTCCTGTTTTGAACACTCTAAAAACAAAGTATTCGTTTCATTCGGTCGATCAATGTCGAACGGTCAGCATTCTCGCACCGACGGCTGACTCTACTCGATATTCAATTTTTTCTTAAGGTATTATCGATTTTCAAGCCGAACCGAAGGCTCAACTGGTCTAAATCGTTGGAGCTGTCCCTCGCAAAAGCCGCTTAACGCCGGACAAAATTAATCCTTGAATAGGCAGACGCTCATAGACCATATCCCCGAGATCGACGTAATCCCGATGCGACTTAACAAAACCATCCTTATCAAAGACGAGCTTCGAAAAACCGGGCACTGCGTACTCGCGTCCGCCATTGAGACCTTTTACTTTAAGGTGCATTTTCCAAGCAGCACCATAAACAAGGCCCTCATTAAAAATGTCGTCGAACTCGAAACGTATCGACTCAACGTTTTTGTAAGCATGCGCGTAGTAAGCCTTCAGCGATGGTAGACCCTGAATACGTGTGACCGGATCTTCGAACAGAATGTCAGCTGCGTAGAACTCGTCGAGTTTTTTCTCGTTACTTCCGTCAAATTGATTAAAGGTGTTTCGAATTTTTTCCCGCAGATCCGTCATCGTGATTCTCCCTATCAGTTTCCCAGAACGAAAAAATAAAGCAGTAGCGCCGAGCGAAACGACCACAGGGCCGTTCGATACCAGTTTGTGACCGTCAGCTTCCGCACATGCCCCGCATCAAACCCCAACGTCAACTTGTTGTGGATTGGAACGCTGATAAAGAACGTCAACGCCCACAAAAGCACAACCGATGCCAGATTGAGTCCCGTAATCGTCCATGTCGCCCAAACCATAGAACTTTGAGAATGCGCCGCAAAAAGCAAGGCGGCCGTCAATAGTTCGAGGACCATCATTGGGCCGACAACAAATGTGATTCGATGAGAGTGAAACATGTGAAAGTTGGTAAATTGCTCGCGGTCGGAGAAAATGAAGCCTGGATACTGGATCAACTGAATGATCCAGATCACTCCTGTCATAAAAAAGCAGGCCAGCAGTTGGCCCGCAAATGCGACTTCAAAAAGACCATCCATCGCCACTATCGTCACACGATTTTAAAATCGAAGTGACACTTAGTTTTTACGGAGTTCAAAATAAATCCAGAGTCCGATGCTTTTTTCGCTAACAAAAGTGCCTTATCAGGATTCGACGGATTTTTAATTTTGGCGGAGAGAAAAAACTCTTTCATCACCGGACGCTTCGACTCATCCAAATCGACGACCAATTTAGAACTGACGCTGACATCTTCAAACGTCAGTCGAGAGTTTTCCGCGTAGACTTTAAAAGTAGCGACGAAGCAGTTGGCGAGAGCATGATTAAAAAGATCTTCAGGGCTCAGTGCCCCTCCCGGTCCCATAAACTCGGGTGGAATCGACACTTGAGATTCCTCGAACTGGGATTTTGTTGTCCAGTTCGACTTAGTTCCATTCATCGCGACGGTCTCGGAGAGAAATTCGAGCGGATACTGAATCATGATTACGGCCTCAGTTCTTTTTGGGGATATCGCAGTAGGGGCTCGCTTCGCAGTCGCGACTTTTTCTGGGAAGGTACGGCCGAACAAAAGCGAAGGCGTTGTAACCTACGTCCATTATCGGTCTTACGACACCGTTGCGAGCAAGTTTCGCTAGCCAGTTGTATTTTGGAAGCACATCCCAGATCGCGATAAAAGCATCGACCCCGGTGTATAGATTTCCGTTCTGATCGCGCGTGTGCATAACCTTGTGGACGTGCCGAGGATCTAAGCCCTCTCGTTCGGCATCAAATGTTGCGTCCGTAATGTCGACAAAACTAAGTCGCTCACTTCCCGATTGTTTCCGGTAGTGATCGATCTCGCGTGAGCAAAGAGGACAAAGACCGTCAAAAAAGACCGAGAGCTGTGATGCAGGTGCCATGGTTTTAACCTCTGTGAACTCCATAGTACTATGGACGTCCAAGGGCCCACAAGGGACCGCAACCGATCCCTCTTCGGGACGAGAAAAACTAAACTTTTAGGCGCCGCCTGCCTTGAGATGTCTCTATTTTCGACGCCCAAACTTTTTTGGTTTGATCGTGCTCGATTTGGGCCGGGGCCCAGCTTTTGGCGCAGGCTTAGCTTTGTCTTTATACTTGTCGTTTCGCTCGCGCTTGATCGGCTTTTTGGTGGCCCTGGGCTCGGCAAGTAGGTTATCGCCTTCGGTCACGACGACCTCTTCCGCACCATCGAGGTAGCTTCGGATTTTTTTAAAAACTCGGTCATCTGACTCAGTGACAAAAGTAATCGCAGTGCCCGATCGACCCGCGCGGGCGGTTCGACCGATACGATGGAGGAAGTCTTCTCCTTGAAATGGAAGATCAAAATTTATGACATGATCCACGTGAGGCACATCCAGACCGCGCGCCAAAAGATCTGTCGCCACCACCACTCGCAAATCTTCGTCGCGAAACTCGCGAACGACGCGGTTTCGATTTCCCTGCGTTAACCCTCCATGAATGAGGCCAACAGAAACTCCATACTCTTTCAAATATTCCGCAACGTCTTCGCAGCTGACCTGACTACCGCAAAAAACAATGACGCCGCCCTGAGTTTCATTGATCTCGTCAAGAAGGCGGTCGTGTTTTTGTTCCCGGCCCAGGTAAACAACTTTTTGTTTAAGACTCGAAACAGGAGCTTCCGCGCGCCCGCTCCGAATCATCGCGATATCATCTCGCATAAACAATTTCGCTATCGATTCGACGCTTTCATCGAAACTTGCAGAAAACATCAGCGTCTGTCGCGGCCCGCGCATTGTTGCTTGAATGCTTCTTAGCTGCGGAGCAAATCCCATGTCGAGCATACGATCGGCTTCATCGATCACGACAAGCTCCACATCTTGAAGCAAGAGTTTGTTGGTCAGTAAGTGATCGTTGAGGCGCCCTGGTGTCGCAATTAGAATTCTTGGTCGCTTATTTAATTTTGTAGTTTGCTTCGCGCTAGGAACACCTCCGATGGCAATCGCCATCGAAAGGTCAGTACCCGCAATCAGAACTTCAAAAACTTTGAAAATTTGCTGAGCCATTTCACGACTGGGCGCCAAAACCAAAGCACGAACAGCCGCATTTCTCTCTAGGGCGCTCAGTATCGGCAGAGCAAACGCCAAAGTTTTTCCACTACCCGTCTGAGCCACGGCGATGAGATCCCCACCAGCAAGCGCTTCCGGAATAACATCTGACTGAACCGGGGTGGGTTCAGTGACGTTCATTTGAGTTAGGGCTTCATTAATACTGGCGGTAAGACCAATGTCGGAAAAGGCCTGAAGGCGAGTGGTCGCAGTTCGAAATTTCATCTGGCGATAGTACTGCCACTGGACGTCACTCGCAAACAGTTCGACGTTTCAAAATGAGACAGTACAAGGGCTAGGTCAATTCTACCAAATCTTGATATCGCCCCCCTTTTTGCAAGACTGTCATGCAATACTGACAAGACAGACCCAAAGTGCAGATAACGACTTTTAAGGGGCTCCAATGAAACCGAATGCCGTCCTCCAGATTCTGACCCTCTCTCTCTCAGCGCTCCTGGCGCTGGCGGCGCCCGCGGAAAGCGAAGCCCAGTCGAAGCCTGTGAAGAAACCCGCGGCAGCGAAAAAGGTCGAGCCCGTAAGAACCAGGTCGCAGCAAGAGAGCCTAGCTGTCGCCGGCGATTTGACGAAACAAGAGATGCTTAAAGAGCGCCTACTACTTCGGTATCGTCAGCTCTGGAATCACTATCGGTTTCGAAATGTTCGGGGGATGAGTGAGGCCGAAAAGACCACCGTCGATGAACTCATGGAAGCATCACGCTCACCCAACCTGAACACGACGATGTCGATCGGTGAAATTCGTGAAGCTATTAAGCGAAATTCGGTCGAACTGGAAAAGCGTCTGAGAGCCGAAATTCAAACCAAAAAAGATATCGACGGGGGCAGCGAAGCCGTCACGGCAAGAGCCAATCTTGCTTACCTGAAAGATGTGATGATCAAAGGTCTCTACAACAACAATCTCTACAACATGACGGACAAGGGCTTCCGCAACGACTTTCTGCGCATGATGCCCGAGACACCGCTGCCAGAATCAATGGCTTCTCCGGAGCTCTACCCCAAAACAGAAGTTCCGCCATGGTTGCTCGAGGGTCTTTCAGAGCCGCCGCCCGAGTCGGAATCAAACATGGATAGCAAGAAGAGTCCGAACACAGTTCGGTAAACGGATCTCTAGTACGAGTTAGAAAATATTCGAAAATAAAGTGAGCAGCGTGTCTCCTAAGTTCTTGGGCAGAGCTCGGGAGAAACGGAATGCGAGCTCGACTTCACCACTGTCTTTTCGGGTGAGAGCAATATCACGCATATCCACAACGTTTACGACATGAAAACTCCTGCACTCGTTCAGCTCGGCAACAACGATCGGATTTTTTTCCATCTCGCCCAGAACAATGACGATCGATGCCAAGACTGAATTCAAATTAATGAGCTCGTCGGCCGTAAGGGTCCCCGGATCCTTATCGAAGTAGATCCTGGTAGGCCAATGCTCACGCAGTTCTTCGCAAATATTCGATAGCCGTTGTTTAAGTTCAGAGTGTGTTACTCGAACAGCCAGCGGAGACCGAGCCACGGCACCACCCGTGACAAAAGGTAAAACCAAGTGGGCTGAAGAAAATCCTACTTTTGCAACCTCAGTAATATCGACAAATGAAATTTCTGTTTGTGCCGTAAGATCAACTTCTGAAATCAGAGCCAGCGTCTGATTCTTTAAAGCCACAGGCCAGCCACGAGCCACGGCCGTTGATCGCAAGACAAGATCTAACGGTCCAAGCGCGTTTCGCTCGGAGGCTTCAATCGATTTTAAATAATGCCAGTAGTTGGCAATGAGCTCGGCAGGTGGAAGCGGCTCAACGAGTTCAAAGAAATTGTGCATAGTTTATTATGACAAATTAAGCCGACGTCGCACAAGCTTGGGCGAAAAGTCGCCTTGAAAGCTCTTCGTCGCCAGCCTTTAGGGCAGCTTCGCTGGCTGCACTTGCAAGCGAAGGATGCCTGTCGATCACTTTCTCGAGTCGATTCTTTAAACCGAGAAAGTCACTCTGCGTTCGGTAGTAAACCGGGTCATGCTTCAAATGAAACTTAGCAATTTCACCCCAAGCAAAAAGCGCTGCGGCGGCCGACTTTTCGTCCTTTGAATCCAGACGCTTTGAGAGGTTCTTTAAAACTGTCTTCGAAATCTCGTCTGTTCCCAAATAAATGAGTGAATTGGTCGCCACACGCGAATTCGTTGAATTTACGAGCCGGTCATCAAGACCGTAAACCATGAGACCTAAATTCCGAAAGCTCTGCAGAGCTTCGATCGTATTTGCTACCACGCGGTGATCCGGATGCACGGTCAGACGCTTGATAAGATCAGAGACGCGACCCTTCACTTTATCAGCGAAGTGCTGCCGAGGGATCAAACGCGGCAACAAAATCGTAAGTTGTGCGAGGGCTCTGCAAGCGCCTTGGCTGGCCGCCGCTCCTAACGCCACCGTTTGATCAATGAGCGACTCAACAGTGCCAAGCAACTTTTCGGTCAAAACTAAATCGCATTTGGTCACTTCGATGCGGCTTAAAAGCTCTAGCCCCACTTCTGAAAGCGCATGGTTCGCATTCTGTTCAATCTGCTTTAATAACTGCACGAGATCTTCATCAGAACGATAGGCGTAAATCTCAGAATGGAGACCAGTATCGCCAGGCGACGTCTGATTCAGAATTTCACTAAGATTCCGGTGCCCGCTGTAGCGCAGGATCGTACGTTCCCCATCAATTCCCCTCAGTGTCGTCCGGAAAGATTCAACGTAGTCCACGGTTTGATCGAGCCTTGGTAGATTGGAAGAATCAAAGTGTATCGTGTTTTCGTTTTTCTCTGTAACGGCACTGAGGATTCGAGTCGTTTCAATGAGCGGTGACCCTGCCAACGAAAAGCCATTGAGCAGAGGACCGAATCGAATTCTGCCGTGCGATACACTGGACTTAACACGAAAGGCATAGCCTGGCTTGTGCGTTGTTCTTTCGTGCATTTGTTCCGCGACCTGATCTAACTCCCGGCAACATGCCAGAGCCGCAGCAAAGGAATTTTCGTGCTCTTCGTCTTTGAAGTAAAAAATAATTTCGTCGCCAACGAATTCGTGAATGTAGCCCCTGTAGCGACTGATGAGGTGTGAACCCTCCGTGAAAAATTCGTTAATGACCTCAAGGAACTCCTCTTTGGGAAAGGAGTGAAAGATTTTAGTGAAGTTGTTAATATCGGTTCGAACCATCGTGCACTCGAACTCGTAGGGCGGCTGGCGACCCGAGTAAAGTTCGCTTCGAAGCGACGGAAGGACTTGGTTCGAAAGTGTTTTATTGGCCGTCTCCAGCCGATCTACAACCTCGCCGAAACCGGCGATTCCCGTCTGAAGCATGGCTGCTTCCTTCGACAAAACTTTGAGCTCTCGCAGACCGCGAACACCCTTCGTTCGAACCGTTTTCACAACCCTCAAGAGATCCCTGGCCGAGAAGAGAAAAACACCGAAAGCGACAATCAAAGTTAAAACAAAAATGCGCCGATCTTCGGTCGATCGGTAGTCGTTCATCTCATCAAGAAAGGCCTCTCGGTTCATATTGTAACCGATCTTTAATCGACGCCCTTCGCCAAGATCCGACTCAAAAAATTTAAATTCTTCTTCGGCCGCCTTACTGCTCGAGGCAGGGCCTCTTACGGAGCCTTCGGGCTCTTTGGAAGATTGAAACTCCCAAAACGTATCCGGGGGGTGAAGTTGAACTAAAGTTTCATAGGAGTCACTCGAGAGAGGACGAACCGAGTTAAACAGAACAACTTCCCCATGGCTCGTCACCATATAGAAATCAATCCACCCGACACTCATGGCATCGACAAGATGACCTTCAACAATATCGGCGCGACCCGTTTTGACCAGCGTCAGCACCATGCTTTCCAATGCTCGGACGGCCCGCTCGCGCTTGACCATGAGAATTTCAAACCCCTTTAGATTTGCCGAACGCACGTCAAAGTTAAACTGCACCCAGCTCACAGCGAAGAGTACAAATATAAAGATGACGAGAATCGGCTTTTTTTTCATCGGCTTTTTACTCCGACGATTTTCTAAGTGGCTCTTCAATTCCCACGAAGACGAATGTCTCGACAGGACGCTTAGATCCAATCGACTTTCCTTGCGCATCTAAAATTTGAATTCTCCGATTGGCCAAGGCGTCGAGAACATCAAAACGTTTTAGACGATCTTGGATTTCACGATATCTCAGCGTGAACAACCCCGCGAGAGGATCTGCTGGGCTTGCCTTTTCCCGCGGTGACAGTCCACCGACTGCGGCCAACGGTGCCATCGCTTTTGGCGCCAGCGGCGCAGCGTTTGTGACGACGCCTTTCGCCTTTCTTGTGGGCGCAGCCGACCGATCAACGCCTGAGGGCGCCGAGCCACTGCTCGAAGAGCCGCCATCTGATGTATTCGACGCATTAGATGCTACCGGAGAGTCTTTTGATGAGCCTTTCGAAGATGCCGTTGCCATACCGCCAACAGAAGCTAACCCGCGTCGGACTGCGAATGGATTATCAAGAGGAGTGATCTTCACTTCTTTTATTTTGTCTGGACGAAACGCGATGAAAGTATCGCCCGGCCCAAGTCGAGACTTGCGCGAACCCTTTTCGGCCGTGGCAGCGGAGGCCGTTGGCAGCAGCGCTTCGCGAGCTGCGGATAAGCCGCGCGATGCAGAGCCCGCGAAATCCGTCGCCCGACGATATCGGTTTTCAACAAAGCTTTTACTGTTTTTCGAATCGACTCTCGACACTGGCAGCGGTGAACCCCTACGTCCGGGGCGACGGCCATCGCTTGATCCCGATTGATCGACACGACCATCGGTTCCGCCAACGTAGCCGATGTCGCTCTCGCCAGGAGTGACTCGCTTTGTTCCAACGCCTCCGGTTTCAATTCGTCCCGGGAGTGATACGGGCGGAACTTCGTCAGGTAGCGCCGGCCGCAATTCGTTCGGACCGACAATACGCGGAGGGGCGGGAACGGGAACGGATGGCAGAGTTACTTCAACAGCGCAAGGGTCGTCGTTGTTGGCATTGGCCTCACGACCGAAAATAAGTTCAGTTACGAACGCCCCGACCCAGCCTGCGTTTCGAAGGGTCTCGTGCTGCATGTTCCAAGCTTTGGTATCGCCGCACAACCCGGATCCACGGGCTGTGCTGATCATCGAATCTGCAATGTTACGCGCCAACTTATCTGTGAAAGCCGGGGAGGCCATCGCCGTGCAGGCCCTTTTCTTCGATTTTGGAACATCATTTTTGCAAGATTTCTTAAAAAACTCGTCGCTAAATTCCCTGATCGTTTCAGTCCACTCGATTCGACAAGCGACTTCGCCATCTCTAGCCACACACTTTGAAAATTCGGCGTCATTTATAAGACCATTTTCAAAACGCGCAGGCGGTGATCCACGCTGGTGATTGTCGAGATCCGCCAAGAAGGAACGATAAAGATTGTTGGCGATATTCGAATCACCCAGAACGTTTTCAAATGTGCCGGCCAGTGGCTCAAGATCTCCGGACGTTCGGGCCAGGTGCGTCTCTAGACTCACGAGACGTTTTTCTCGCTCGACAAGTCGGTCGAGCTTTCTACATGCGGCAGGACGTCCCTCCGTATCATCACCACAACACCCTTGCGCCGCATGAGTCATATTCTCATCGAGCATTCCAGCAACGTGTATAAACTCGTGGAACAAAACGTTGGCGTAACTGAAGGGACTGCCATCAGCATTTTTCTTCTTACCCTCATCCGCAGCGGTCATAAAGACTGTGACCTGATTGTAGTAGGGGTTCATTTCCGCAGGAACTGACGCTCCCGAGTTACCAGGCCGGAACGAACATGCGATGGCAGGTTTAGTGCGGTAGGGGTCATTCAAGCTCCGTAAGAAACTTTGTTCCATTTGCGCCGCCGTGACTCCGAGTCCAGACTGCTCAAGACATCGCAAATAGCGCCCCCGCGTTTGATCGGTGGGCGAAGGCTCACCTTTCGAACTCGAAAGCATGACTTTGGAAAGCCCTTCAACCATCTTCTCGAACTCTTTTTTTCGGGCAGGGACCTTACAAGAGCTATCGAAAACTTTTGAATCAGTAAGCAAAATCCCGAGGCGATCTGATTTCTGATCCAAATCCACTTTTAGAATCTTCCACCACTCACGCTGTAGCGCTGAAAGTCGACCCCCGACGCTGTCCTTAGCTTCGCAGTTGTAATCCACACCCATCACTTGAGTTTGATGCTCTATCATCGCCGCTTCATCGAGCTCAAAGCGTGTGGCGCGAGCTTCGATGTCGTTCACAGGAGGTACAGCTTCACTTGGCACCACTGCAGGTGTCTTCACATCAGAAGCTTCGAACGTCTCTTCAACTTCTGCGCGGTAACGAACGGCTTTTCCGGTGAACTTTGTTTTGAGCAGGTTATAGCTTCGGCCGCTCAAATCGAGAAGATAAGTCGACTCTTGGATACCTTGGCTGAACCGATCGCTGACCGTGAGTCGCAGAAATTTCCCCCGGTAAGGTTGTGATGCTGCGACGACTTTGGGACCACGTGTAACTTCCCAGTAGTCGACCGAACCATCGCCATCTTCATCGAGCTGAATTTCAGCGAAGTCAGCACCCGATAGAATTTGCTTTCGAATTCGGCCCAATTCGTCTTTTCGCTGCCGAATTGAAACATCCCCATGTTTGGACGACACGGACGCACCGAAAAGAGATTCAAGATCACGTTGAAAATTAGCTTCAACGCTCGAACTTGCGGCGGCGGCTCCTGAAATAATCAGCGACGAAACAAGCGATGAGAAAATCATCGCGGCGACTGCCGGGTCCGGGCGCGAACCCAAATCCAAAATTCGTTTAAAAAACAAGGTCATCCAAAATCCCCACACACGTGAAATGACTCTTCACTATCGGCATAGTGCCGCACCGAATTGAGACTCGACCCAAGTCCAACCACCAATTTTTCAATGATCTTAATACAGTCACCCAACCGTCTCATTCCGAGACACCCACTATCCCCAAAAAGAAGACAGCCCGCAGGCGGAAATCGGCACCTGTGCCCCAGATGGGAGACACGAATGTGTAGAACGGCCAACAAGCCAGCGACGGAGGTCGCGACGCTTTCCCAAGTTCCGCGACCTCCGCAGCGGGGAGGTCGCGGGCACGCGATCCGAGGGCAGGATGCCCGAGCCGATGCGGCGAGCGTAGGATGCGCGTGTCGCGAAACTTGGGAAAGCGTCGCGACCACCACTCTCAGTGAGGCCGTTCGATATATGAGTGTCGACTAGGCTTTTTGGACGGTCTGATCAATAGCGCCGAAAATCGATCGGCCGGCTCGATCTTTCATTTCAATGCGAACTCGGTCGCCGATTTTCATAAACGGCGTTTTGAATTCGCCGAGATTTATTTTTTCAAGCATTCGCTTTTCGACAAGGCATGAACTGCCCAGCTTCGGATCTTCGTTAGAGACAGTTCCGCTTCCAATGATCGAGCCCGCACGAACGGTCCGCGTTCGGGCCGCGTGTGCGATCAGTTGACCAAAGTGAAAGTGCATTTCACCGGCGTTCGCTTTTCCGAAAAACTCGCCATTGAACTCAACCAGCAAAGGCAACTTCACTCGTCCTCCCGACCAATCATCTCCAAGTTCGTCCGGTGTCACCGCGAACGGAGCAAACGAGGAGTGCGGTTTGGACTGATAAAATCCAAAACCTTTGCTCAGTTCATTGGGAATAAGACCACGAAGTGAGACATCGTTAACGATCATGATGAGGGCAACATGTTTGAGCGCGCTGGAAGCATCTGCACCCAACGGAACATCTGTCGTTATCACAGCGACTTCACCTTCGAAGTCGGTCCCGTGAGCAAAGTCGACTTGAGGAACTGGGTCGGTCGGCGCCAAAAAGTCATCGCCGCCGCCCTGATAAAACAAAGGATCCGTATAGAAAGACTCCGGCATCTCAGCATCGCGCGCTTGTCGAACGAGCTTTACGTGATGAAGGAAGGCCGAGCCATCGGCCCACTGAAAAGCGCGAGGTAAAGGCGAATGAAACTGCTTTTGATCGACAACAAAGGCCGCTGAAAGAGAGTCGCTTTCGAGACTTTGAGCGATCGCCTCAAGCCGTGGTTTCGCCGTGGTCCACATTTCCACCGCTTCGCGCAACGTGAGCGGCAACTCTGGCGCAATATCACGAACTTTAACGGCTTTTGAAAGATCGCGTTTTACAACGCACAAACTGCCATCGCGCGAATCTTTGCTTCTCAAGCTTCCAAGTTTCATGACTGTTTCATATACTGGCACTATGTCGACAGCAAAAGAATTCGTCCTCTACAGCTACTTTCGAAGTTCCGCCTCCTACCGAGTCCGAATCGCACTCGAGCTAAAATCCATCGACTACGAATATCGAACCATACATCTGCTTAATAATGGCGGCGAACAGCATGGCGCGGACTATACGAAACTCAATCCGAGCCGCGAGGTGCCGACACTGATCCACAATGTCGCTGCGTCAAGTGCGCCCATCGTTTTAGGTCAGTCCGTGGCGATCATCGATTATCTGGACAGAGTTGCGCCAGTACCGCATCTATTTCCTGAAAGCGCTCATCAACGAGCCCTTGTTCTTCAAGCTTGCGAGATCATCAACAGCGGATCTCAGCCGCTCCACAATCTTCGCGTTTTAAAGAAACTGGTCGACGATTTTAAAATCTCGGAAGATCAGAAAACGGAATGGACCAGGCACTGGATCCGATACGGTTTTGAAGCGTTCGAGGCCGCTGTGAAGTCGCATTCAGGAAAGTTTTCTTTTGGCGACGCCGTCACGGCCGCGGATTGTTTTTTGATCCCTCAACTCGCAAACGCAGATCGTTTCCAAGTTTCAACCGCACCTTATCCGACTCTCGAAAAAATTCGATCTAACTGCGAGAAAATTCCGGCGTTCGCGAAAGCGTCTCCGGCGCAGCAGACGGACTTTCCAAAGACCTGACGTCAAAGGTCATCTTTAAAGTGACCAACAGAAGTGCCATCGCGAGCGTCTGGTGAATGACCGTCAGATGGGGCGGAATAAAATAAACGAGATTCAAAATTCCAACCACCGTTTGCAAAATAACGATGCCACCTGTCCAATAGCAGAGTTGTGAAAACTGCCCCGAGATCACATGACGCTTTCGAAATGCGAAAGCGGCGATCCCTAAAAATAGAACGACCAGAGCGTAAGCGGAAAATCGATGGACGATTTGAAGTCCAATGGCCCCTTTCCACGTGGGAACCCACTTCCCGTTGCAAAGTGGCCAGTCGACACAAACCGAACCCGAGTACGTCGATGCCACTAACCCGCCGATGGCAATCTGCAAAAACACCAGCACCGGAAGAATCCAGACGAACGGCGCTAGGGTTTCTTTCCATCGTGGTTGTGGTTCGATTTTGGCAACAGACCTCTTCATCTCACTTTCGTTGACCGCGCGCTGAACACCAAAAAGCATCCACGCAACGCAAGACAGGAAAAGTGTCGCAAGCAAAAGATGCGTGGTTACGACCACCGCTTTCACAAGAAGAAGCACAGTGAGGCCACCCATCACGATCTGCGCTGTCAAAAAAAGAACGCCCCACTTGGCGGCCGTCTTCGTGCTGGAAGGAACGTCTTTTGAACGAAACGCGATAAAAAGCGCCACCGCATAAAGTATCGCCACCACACCAGCATAAGCACGGTGTACAAACTCAAACCAAACACCAACATGAAAGTCAGGAATCACTTTTCCGAAGCACAATGGCCAGTCGGGACAAGAAAGTCCTGCGTTCATCGTGCGAACACCAGCACCAAGAGCCATCAGCCCGATAATCAGGAACGAAAGTACGATTAAGAAGTTACGAAATCGAAGCAAACTCATAAGCCCCTCTTCGTTGTTGCTAGTTATCACCGAGTCTCGCGAATTCCGCGGCAATATCTGACATAAGAATTGCGTGACCGACCCAACGATCAATTACGGGCGCCGCAAGAAATATGAGAATTGATAGATTCGTCCAAAGAAAGAACGGAAGCCAGCGAGACTTCTCGTGACGGTCAATGACCGACCTAAAAAATTTCAAGAATTGCCAAACTACTATGAAAGAAAGTGGCAGTACTAAAATCGCGTAAGCCCAGCGAGCCGAGGTGAAGTACGGCGCCGCAGCCGCTGTCGCCACGTACGCAAAAGTGTAAAGCGCTATATGAAAAAGAGTTCGTTCGGTTCCGACTCTCACCGGAAGCACCGGAATTCCGCCGGCCGCGTAGTCCTCTCGAAAGCGAATCGCGAGGGACCAAAAGTGTGGCATCTGCCATAAGAACATGAGCAGAAAAAGGTAAATCGGTTCCGGCATCAAGATCATCGGTTGGTTAGCTGCATAACCTAAAAGTACAGAAGCACCGCCAGGAATCGCGCCGGGCACAGCGCCGAAGGCCCATTTGCGCTTCCACCACATTGTGTAAGGCACGTTGTAAAGAAAGACTGTGCCGATACCAATCGCGAAGACCGTCGTATTGACCAGTAAGGCCGCCAGCGCACCGATGATTACAAAACCAAATCCCAGAATATAGGCCTGGGCGCGGGAAATTCGTCCCGACGGAACTGGGCGGCCCGCGGTTCTGGGCATCATGGCGTCGATATGCGACTCCTGCGCCTGATTGATCGCAAAACTTCCAGCCGACAAAAAGTATAATGCCGAGAGTGTCGCCAGAATATGTCCGAGCTCCCAGGCCGTTTCGAACGGATGGCTCATGGCATAGCCGGCCGCTCCCGTTACGAGAACGAAAACGACAATGCCTGATTTTGTGAGGTCGAAAAAAAGTCTCACGCGTTGGCTCCAGCTACCCTTTCGCGCTTTGCATCGAAAGGGTCAAGACTGAACGGTGAAAAGACAGCGATCAGAGAGGCGAGGTCACGATCGCGCGTGTGCCGATATCGAGAACCGAGAAAAACCAAAGGACGATCAGGAAAAATACACCCGAAGCGATGATCACTCGGTTCATCAGATTGTCGTACTTCAAGTGCATGAAGTAACCCAAAACCAACGCGGCTTTTACCGATGCAATTCCAAACGCAACGACGGCGTTAAAGGCACCGAAGTCGACCTTCGTGACGGCGACAGTGATAACCGTCAAAGCTATCAGTGCTCCGAAAATCTTAAAGTAGGTCGGCAGAGGAATGATGTGATGAGAGTCCCCGCCGTGAGCATCGTGATTCGTATTTGTCTGTGCCATAAATCCTCTTTCAGGAATTCAAATTTTCAGGAAACCAAATACAGAAGCGGGAACAGGTAAATCCAAACCAAATCGACCAAGTGCCAGAACAGTCCAACACCTTCAACCGGTGTGTAAAAATGCGGACCGAATTCGCCCCTCATTGTGCGGATCATGACCCAAGTGATGAGGCCCATACCCACTAAAACGTGAACACCGTGAAGACCCGTCATCATAAAGTAGAACGAAAAATACAGAGCGATGTTCGATGGGATCGTTACATTGCCGATCTCGGCTGCGATCATCTCGGCGTTGCCCGCGTACCAGTCGCCCGGCAAAAGTCCCATGTGGAATTTGTGCGAGTACTCAAGCCACTTGATTCCCATGAACGCAAAACCGCAAAGGATCGTTACCGCCAGGGCTATAACAGCCTTTTGTTGCTGTCGCATTTGGCAGTAGTGAATTCCAAGAGCCATCGTCAGCGAACTGAAAAGCAGAACAACAGTGTTTGTCGCTCCGTATTTCACATCCGTGAAAAGGGAGCCCACTTTAAAGGTCTCAGGAAACATGTTGTGGAAAATGATGTACGCGACGAAGAGGCCACCAAACATCAAAATTTCTGTGCACATGAACAACCAAAGCCCCTGCTTTGAACTTTGGTATTCGTGCTCGGCACTGTCGTAGTGATGGGCGTGTTGATGAACTCCGGGAGTCGACGATTTAGCGGTGCTCATAAGGTCCTGCCGTTACGATAGGTGTTACGAGGAAATTCTCATGCGGTGGTGGAGACGCTGTCGTCCATTCGAGAGTTGTTCCTCCCCATGGATTTGGCCCTGCTGGCTTTCCACGGAAAAGGCCATGGATCACGGTGATCACAGAGATCACGAAACCAATTCCGATCAAGTAAGCGCCCACCGTCGAGATACGGTTGAGATGTTCATACTCGGGAAGATAATCGAAATACCGACGAGGCATTCCGAGCGAACCCAAAACAAACTGCGGATAGAATGTGACGTTGAAACCCACGAAGATAAAGAAGAAAGAAACCTGCGCCCACTTATCATTCACTAGCTTTCCAAACATCTTCGGGAACCAGTAGTAAATGCCACCCATGATAGCCATCAAAGTTCCCCCCACCATCACATAGTGAAAGTGAGCAACGACGAAGTACGTATCGTGGAAGTGAACGTCGACCGCGATTGTTGCTAGGAAGATCCCCGTCACGCCACCGATGGTAAAAAGGAACATGAATCCCAAGGCATAGAGCATCGGCGCCGAGAGATTGATCGATCCCTTATAAAGAGTCGCCACCCAGTTGAAGAGCTTAATCGCCGTCGGAACGCCGACCAACATCGTGATGAAAGAGAATACGATGCCAGCGATCTCAGACTGACCTGAGACGAACATGTGGTGACCCCAAACGAAGAACGAAACAGCAGCAATCGCGACACTTGAGTAAGCAATCGCTGTGTAACCAAAAATCGTTTTCTTCGAAAACGTCGTGATGAGTTCGGAAATCACGCCGAACGCCGGAAGAATCATGATGTAAACGGCCGGGTGCGAATAGAACCAGAAGAAATGCTGGAACAAGACCGGATCGCCACCCAGGGCCGGGTCAAAGAAGCCGATTCCAAAAACGTTCTCTGCCGCCAGCAGAAGAACAGTGATTGCAAGAACCGGTGTCGCAAGAACCTGAATAATGGCCGTCGAGTAAAGAGCCCACACGAACAGAGGAATTCGATTCATCGTCATGCCCGGCGCACGCAGCTTATGAGTCGTAACGATAAAGTTCAGACCCGTCAGAATCGACGAAAAGCCCGCGACGAAAACGCCCAAGACCATGCAGATGACCGCGGGAGCATGTTTGATCGAGTACGGCGTGTAGAACGTCCAACCCGTGTCAGCTCCGCCAAAAAATAACGACGCGAGAGCAATACCCGCACCAATGATCAGGCAGTACCAGCTCGCCAAATTTAATCGTGGGAAGGCGACATCTTTTGCGCCAATTTGCATTGGCAAAAAGAAGTTTCCTAAAAACGCTGGAATCCCAGGGATGATGACCAAGAAGACCATCACGGCCCCGTGATAAGTCATCACTCTTGAGTACTGTTCAGCCGTCATGATGGTCTCGCCCGCCGAGAAAAGCTCGGTGCGGATCAAGAGCGCGAAAATTCCGCCGATCAAAAAGAAGATCGCAACGGTGATAAAGTAAAGCAATCCGATGCGCTTGTGGTCGAGCGTCGATAGCCAATTCCACAAGCCTTTTTCGTGATTGAGATAATTTGAGTCCGAATGATTCGCTGTGTGAGCGCCTGTTACATTTGCCATGGGCCCACCTCCTTACTTCAGTGTTTTAATGAATTCGATCAGTGCCAACAGTTCATCGTCCGAGAGCTGACCAGCATAAGCCGGCATGACTCCCGCAGGATATCCTGCAACAATTTTCGCATTCGGGTTGAGAATCGATTCACGAATATAATTTTCGTCGACAGCGACTGTCGCGCCGCCTTCCATCTTATGCTGAGCGCCCCACGAACCTTTGAATGTAGGTCCAACGACCCGTGTTCCATCGGCACTGTGGCAGCCAACACACGCTTTTGCTCCGTAAAGAGCTTTACCCTGTTCGGCTAAAGTCAAAACTCCGCCACCTTCTTCTGCGAGCCAGCGATCAAAGTCAGCTTGTGGAACAGCTTTGATTTTTGCTTTCATCGCCGAGTGTCCGGCACCGCAGAACTCTGTGCAGAAAACCCAGTACTCACCGGGTTGATCGAAATTAAACCACAGCATCGTGTAGCGGCCCGGAACGACGTCTTGTTTCACTCGCGCCGACGGGATGAAAAATGAGTGAAGTACCGGGCGATCTCTTGGATCCGTCGATGCCGCATTGATTTTTTCTGAAGCCATAACAAGCTTCACGGGACGTCCCGATGGGACAACAAGAGTCGCCGGAATTTTCTGGCCGTTGTCATCAAGTCCCGACGTCACTTCTTTGCCGCTCTTATAAGTGAAGCGCCAGTCCCACTTCTTAGCCATGACCTGAACCTCAAGCGCATCCGCAGGAACGGTTCTCATGTCATGATAGACTTTCCAACCCCAGAAAAACACGAACATGAAAATGACGAACGGAACAAACGACCAAACAAACTCGAGAGTATGGTCATGAGTGATGTAAGCGGTCTTATCGTTCGCCGAGCGTCGCTGGTATTTGTAAACGAACCAGAACATCCCACCGATCAAAAGAATGAACGAAATCAAACTTGCGATCAGCAAAAAGGCGTAGATGTGGTCGACTTCGGCCGCAAGCGCGGTGGCCGATGGTGGCATGAACGTGCTTGCGCCAGCCACGACCGAAAACATCGACGCAATGATGGTCGACATAAATGCGGCTAAAGTAGCGACACGAGGTCCGGCGAAAAATCTGCCGCGGTTGAGGTTCATCGAACAATCTCCTTCAAAACTTTTGAATCGAACAATCACGCTGTCTACTTTACTTCTTGATCACGACCACGAAACCAAAACGGAACAAGGAACGCGCCCAAGACCAACAAGATCAAGATGCCACCCGCTCGCATCACGTTGAATGCGGCCAGCGTGTATTTGTTCTCTTTCGGATCATAGTGGAAGCAATAGAGTATTAATTTATCAATCACGGTTCCGATTTTGCCTTTGGATGCCTCGAGCATCGAAAGCCGAACGGTCTTCGGATCAAAGACAATACCAAATAAGTACCGTGTGATCGTGCCATCGGGTGCGATCGCAAAAGCCGCCGATGCATGGGCGTACTGCTTTTGCGCTTCATCCCAGCGAAATCCAAAGCCGACCGCCTTGGCCAGTGCCGCGCTCGATTCAGCCGAGCCCGTCAAAAAATGCCAGCCTTCGGAGCCCTCGGGACGGCCGTATTCTTTGAGGTAGCTCTCCCTCTTGGCCGCCGCAAGTGCCGGTTTTTCTTTCGGATCAAAACTGACAACAACCAAATTGAACTCTTCACCGAGAGGTTGCTTCATTTGTTTGAAGGCATCGTTCAGACCGTTTAAGTGAAAATTGCAGAGGCTGGGGCAAGAATAATACGCGAGACTCAAGAGGATTGGCTTCCCGTCTTTCGCATAGTCTCGAAGCGAAACCTCGCGGCCGCTGTGATCAAGAAACTTCGCATCGAGATCGACCTTGTCGCCTAACTTCGGTTCGATCGTCACATCACCAAGTTCGGTTGGAGTTTCATTGCTATGACCTGGAGCGGCCTTTCCGAATTCGCGAGCGTGAGCCAATGGCGCCATCGACAACGTCGCCGCGATCATTAAGATCGAAGCCATGAAGCCTTTACGCATTTCACATTTCGACGATTCGAGGTCCATGAGCTCTTCCTGTTTCCTACTGAAGTGTCGGCGCTTTTGCTTTCAGTTCGGCTTCCGAGTCTTTTTCTGGGGTCTTCGTGATTGAGTGGATGAATTGGACGAGAGCCCATCGGTCTTTGGCCGGAAGTGCATCTTTATAACCTTGCATGGAGCCCCCGGGGATTCCTGTCTGCAGAGTTTTGAATAGCGCAAGCTCACCGCCACCTTGCTTCCAGCCGCCTTCGATCAAATTTCGAGGCTTCGGATTGAGATTCGCTCCGGCAACACCATCGCCCGCGCCGCCAGCGCCATGGCACATCGCACAGTTTGTTTTGTAGATAGCTGCACCATGTTTCACCATGTCGGCATTGGCCAACCAAGGCTCGGTCACTCCGGAGACATCAACGGGAGCTTCGGCTACGACCTGCTCGACCGGTGCATCCGCCGGCTTCACTTCTTTCAAGTCGATGCCTCCGCTGAAGAAACTCACGTAGAAAAATGATACGAAGGTCACGGCCATCGACGCGATAAAAGTGACCATTCCGGCTTTGTTCACACCAGAATAGCTTTCCTCGCGCTCGTCCGCGCCTGGAATTGATTTTGTCGAGCCCGAATTGGTACCTGAAGTCGAACCGGATTTAGAATCTTGAGTTGCCATCGATTCCTCACTGAAAACCGAATAAGAAATAAAGAAAACGACCTGCTGTGACCGCAGTGTGATCCTTTGTCCCGAGTTTGTGAACGAGTCATTAGTTCTCACTTCGGTTTCACTGAGGCAAGTCGAATCAAATTCTCTCACTGTTTTCACGCAACGGCGAAGACGAAGATGAATCGTTCGCAAAGAAATGTTCAGGCGATTCTAAAACTTCAGTGAACTATTCCGGGAATTCTTCGCTTCATCGGCGTGTTTAAAAAAGTCGCAACACGGTTGAAATTCAGCTGCTTTTATAGAGTCATTGCTCTACATCGGCATGTTAAATGTAAATAATTTCATATGGTTGCTGCACCTAAACTCATGACGCTGGGCATTTTCTCGGGCTGAGTTAAAGCTCTTTTCGCGTTGACTGAATCTTGACCCAAACCTTAGACAACAACCCGATGGGCGCACAAATAAATCTGAAATTTGACTTCAAGGACTCCAACGTCGTCGTGACAGGTGGAGCGCGCGGCATAGGATTGCAGATTACCCGTCTATTTCTTGAGGCCGGTGCCAAAGTCGCGGTTTGGGAATACTCACCCGAGTCGATCGAAGTGGCTCGGCTCGAGCTCGCCTCCTTCGGCGAGCGCGTCTATTTTCAGCAAGTCGATGTCTCAACTTGGTCCTCGGTCGAGGCGGCCGCTCAATCTTTGCCGTTTGCGGTTGAGATTCTTGTCAACAACGCCGGCATCACTCGCGACAAGTCTTTCGGCAAAATGTCGGTCGAGGACTTTCAAGCCGTGATCGACACAAATCTTAACGGTGTCTTTTACTGCACAAAAGCTCTGCTTCCGAAGTTTGCCGACACCCAGTTTAAAAGAATTATCTCGATCGCATCTGTCGTCGCGCTCTACGGAAACTTTGGTCAGACAAATTACGTTGCCTCGAAAGCGGGCGTCATTGGAATGACCAAGACTTGGGCCCGAGAGCTCGCGCGAAAAGGCTTCACAGCCAATGCTGTGGCTCCAGGTTTCATTATGACTCCCATGGTGGAAGCGATGCCTCTTGAGGCGCGCAATTCGGTTTCTGACAAAGTTCCAGCAGGTAGGTTCGGTACGCCGTCCGAAATCGCGAATGCATGTTTGTTTTTGGCTTCTCGCGAAGCTTCATACATCAATGGTGCCGTGATTTCGGTCGACGGTGGTTTGGTCGTTTAGGTTTGGGTTACCGCTTCAATGCTTAGTTCGAACCTCGAGGGGCGAGACGAATGGAACATTGAAGCCTCAGGGAGGGGTCTTTCGTGAAGTTAGGTATTTTAGTCGGGGCTTTTGTGGTCGCGACTTCGTTTTTAGGTGCGTCGTCTGCCGGGCACGCGGCCACTTGCAGTGATCTTTTCCAACCCCGTTCAGGAGATCTGACGGTGGCTCGAGAATCGTCGCGGCAGCTCTCCTCTCGCCGCATTGTCGCTTCAGCGAAAGCTCAAGAACGCATCGAAAAATTCGTAAAAATCCGCGGCGACCGCGAGCTCTGGGTCGATTTTCTTAAGCCCGAGCCGGGAAAACCCGTCGTCGTTCTTGTCAATGGCCTCACCTACCGAACAGGGATTTGGGATACCTTCGTCGACAAACTTAAAGGCGATGGTCTTGGCATTCTTCGCTACGATCCACGAGGCATGGGCGAGACGATGATCAAAGAGGGATTTCCAAAAGCCGAAATCCCAATCGCCGAGCAAGCGCGCGATTTGAATTCACTTTTATCGAAGCTCGGTCTTCGAACTCCCGTCCACATCGTGACGCTTTCTTATGGCGGAGCGCTTGGAACGCTGTTTTCAGCGATGTACCCGGGGAAAGTTGAATCGCTTGTGCTGATGGCTCCGTACACTCAGTCGCTCAAAGCGCAAGATGATCAGATTCTTCTTCAGATCGCAGCGACCCGAGCGATGTTTCCTTTAAACCCGGCGACCAACGATCAGCTCTTTGACTTTTTCTTGAAGCAAACCGTTTACTCGACCTACGCGCTGACAGAGCCCATCGTTTTGGAGCATCCTTATAAACTCGAGGCTATTTTTCGCATGATTCAAGGCGTGCGTAAATTCCGCGCCGAAGATGTCGTCGACAAACTCCCCGCGGGAAAAGTTCATCTCGTCGTCGCTGCCAAAGATCAGTACATTCCTCAAGATGTTCTCGATGTTTTTTGGAATCGAGTTCCTGCCGCTGCAAAAGCAAGCCGTCTCTACCTACAGCACACTGAACACAAAATTCCAGAAGCGATGCCGGGGTTTTCTGCCGAGTGGATCAAACTTATCATCAACAAAGATCCGCGAATTCAAAACGGCGGAACATGGGTTGGCGGCGTTTGGTCGGGCGGCGTCGATGGCGGAACAACTCGGATCGAAATACCGCAGCAGTAATTCGGGCGGAAGTAACGCCCCCACAAAGTAAGGAGTCCACCGTGGCACGAGTCGATTTGTTTAACTACGGCATGAACGTCGATGTAACGAACTCGGTTCTTCCGATGGACACCATTTTCCTTCACGGAAATTTGGCGTCGAACACTTGGTGGGAACCGTCTCTCGAAATTTGGAAAAAGAGCGCGAAGCCTGGTCTCGAGGGACGCTTCATTGCGGCCGAGTGGCGCGGCTATGGAAAATCGGATCCTCCAAAGTCCGAAGAAGAGCTGCACCCCGCAGCTCTCGCCGAGGATTACATTCAACTTTGCGATAAACTGGGAATCAAAAAAGCATGTCTGGTCGGACACTCGACCGGAGGTCTCATTGCACTGTTTGCAATGCTAAAAGCTCCCAACTTATTTGAGCGCGCGGTTTTGCTGGATCCCGTCGGCGCAACCGGAGTTCAGTTTGGACCTGAAATGTATGCTGCCTTCACACAGATGAGTGAAGACCGGGCCGTCACTGAGGCCGTTATGAACGGAACAATCCACGGAAATGATATGAAGAGCCCTCTCTTTCAGCGCATCGTCGACGATACATTCGGTGCCGCTAAGATAAACTGGCATGGCGTTCCTAAAATGCTGCACATCACAGATATCTCAAAAGACCTTGGGAAAATCCGTCACCCGGTTCTTGTCCTTCACGGTCAACACGATCCAATTATTCCAGTTGAAAGCTCTCAGATCTTGGCTGCAGGTTTACCGAACGCGAGCCTCGACATTTTGAAAGATCAAGGGCACTCGGCCAACGTTGAGAATCCGGCGCTCTTTGTCGCAAAAGTGAACGAGTTCCTTTTCCAGTAGTATGAAAAATACTGAATCGGCAAAACCTCGAGCGGTGATTTCTGGACTTGGCCTGTTTGCTCCCGAGCGCGTTGTTCAGAATGAATTCTTCGACAAAAAGTATGATCGCGACATGAGCACGTTTCTTCGTGAGCAAAGAAACATTCTTCAACGTCACTTCATGTCTGAAGATCAAGCCACTTCAGATCTTGTGATTCCAGCCGCAAAAGAGGCCATGGCCAAAGCCGGCGTCACAGCCAAAGACCTCGACCTCATTATCGTTGCGACCGACACGCCTGATTACATTTCGCCATCAACGGCCGCAGTTGTTCAGTACAAACTACAAGCTTCACGCGCTGGAACTTTTGATCTCAATTCAGCGTGCGCAGGCTTTGTCACAGCAACCGACGTGGCTGCGAAGTATCTGGTCGCCGACGAACGCTACAACAATATCCTCGTCGTCGGTGCTTACGGAATGTCGAAGTATTTTGATTGGGACGATCACAAAGTGACCTCCGTTTTTGCGGACGGTGCAGGCGCCGCTGTTATTGAGCGAACCACGGAAGTTTCAGCCCATGGGGAACCCTTGGGAATTCTTGCATCCCAGCTGGCGACCGACGGCCAGTACCATGACTACATGGGAGTTTATGGCGGCGGAACGAAGTTTCCGATCAGCGACGAAACCTTGAAGCGGCGCCAACATATGCTGCAGTTCACGAAAAGAATTCCGCCTGAAACCAACAGTGTCGTATGGCCCGAATTAACGAATGCAGTTTTGGATCGCATCGGATGCTCAATATCGAAGGTCGATCACTTTTTCTTCACGCAGATTAACATCGGTTCGATCCGTGAAACGATGCTTCGACTGAATGCTCCTATCGATAAAGCTCACAATATCATGGATCGTTTTGGGTACACCGGAAGCGCATGTCTTCCGATGGCTTTGGCTGATGCGGCTCTTGCTCGTAAACTGAAAAAGGGCGACCTGGTCATGATATTGGGTTCGGGCGGCGGAATGTCGATGGCCGCCATGGCTCTGCGATGGGGTTATGACACATAATGAGTTGGGGCATTTCGATTGGCTGAGAGAGTGGGCGCGATTGGCGCCAGCGAAAGTCGCTGTCAAAGATGGCGATTCGGGTCGATGCCTTTCCTACTTCGATCTCTATCAACTGAGCGGACTTCTTAGCCAAAAGCTTGAGTCGACGTTTCAACTCAAGCGCGGCGATCGAATAGGACTTCTCGCGACCAATGAACTTGAATCGGTTGTTCTTTTTTTTGCGAGCCTGCGCCTCGGAACCGTTCTTGTCCCCATCAATTTCCGTCTGACCGGTCGAGAGCTCGATCACATTCTTAACGACAGCGATCCTGGGTTACTTATCGCGCAGGCTGCATTCATCCCGACGATAGAAACCTGCAAATTTAAGTCACAAAACTTCTTGTTCGAAGACCTTCAAAAAATGATCGACGAGATGATTATTTCGGTTCGCAAATCGCGGTCGTCCTATGTGCCCGCGAATTTGAAATCGGATCAACCGGATCACCCGTGCATGATTCTTTACACTTCGGGAACGACGGGCGCGCCCAAAGGGGCCATGATCACACCCCGAATGCTTCACTGGAACTCCATCAACACAACCCTTCGTCTCAATCTCAGTGAGACCGACGTTTTCGTCAGTTTCCTTCCCTTCTTTCACACAGGGGGATGGAACGTTCTGTTGACGCCCTTCATGCACCGAGGCGCCACTGTCGTGCTCACCAAAAAATTTGATGCTGAACGGGTACTTTCTCTTTGTGAATCAGAAAAGGTCACGATCATGTTCGGCGTTCCAACAACGATGGAGATGATGTCGCGCTCACCCGCCTTTCAAAGCTGTGATCTCCGACGGGTTCGCTATGCCATTGTCGGCGGTGAGCCGATGCCTATAGAACTTATTCGACGTTGGCAGGAAAAGGGCATTCCCATCAGGCAGGGATTTGGCCTCACAGAATTTGGTCCTAATGTTTTCTCTTTAGATGAAAGTGACGCTGTCAGAAAGATCGGCTCGATTGGATCTCCCAATTTTTACGTCGAGGCCCGCATTGTCGATGAGTCCCGGAAAGATGTCTCGCCCGGTCAGATTGGCGAATTGATCCTCAAAGGTCCCGTTTGCACGCCAGGCTACTGGAATAACCCAAGCGCGACAGCTGCCGCTATCGTGGATGGCTGGTTTTATACGGGAGATTTGGTTCGAACAGATTCCGACGGCTATTTCTACGTGGCTGGGCGAAAAAAGGACATGTACATCTCGGGCGGCGAAAATGTGTACCCCGTCGAAGTTGAAACCGTCTTGAGCCAACACCCCGCCGTTCGAGAGGTCGCGGTGATAGGAATTCCAGATGCGAAGTGGGGTGAAGTCGGATGCGCGTACATTGCACTGACGGAAAAAGAAGTGGCCACCGCTGAACAGATCATTGCCTTTTGCAGCGACAAACTGGCCAAATTCAAAATTCCCAAAATAGTTCATTTTTTACCGGCGCTTCCCAAGGGTGATTCAGGAAAAATTCTCAAGCGACATCTGCGTCAGAGCGTCGATACGAGATCCGGCTTGTCCTAGTCCTTTGTCGCGGTGAAGAAGTTGAAAATTCTGATTAACCTAGAGCTATGTGGAAGGCTTTGACTCCTCTTTTTGCCGCGACACTTTTGATTTCTGCACTCTCTGGGTGTCAAACTCATCGCTACAAAGAGTTCGAAAAAATTCGTGGCGGAATGTCGAAAAGCGAAGTGTTGGATGTCATCGGTGGCCCCATTCGAACGCAGCGCTGGCAGGGTCGCGACCGATGGGAGTATACGCTTTATGGACACCCCGCCGGCGACCTCATCCGCGAAGTCCATTTTGAAAATGGACTTTCCACCTACATTGGTCCGCCAATAAAACCCGCAATTTCTGCAGAAACCCAAGACAAAATTAACGACTCGATCAACCGTACAGCAGATATTCGCGACACAGAGAATGCAGTGAGCGAAACGACAGGTCTGCAAATTCAAAAATTTGAACCCGTCGACAGTCCCGAACACACCCCAGACGATGGCGACGCCGTTCGCTGATGGCTGCGATCATTATCGCTTCAGCATCGATTTCTATTTTACTAGTTTTATTCCGCGAGGAACGTCGTCGTCTTTTTCGTTGGTGATCCCAGCAGGGCCACGCACACCTTCGGCGTCGGCCGCCGGAGCCACAGGAAAGACAACTTCCACCTGACGGCGAATTCGGTCCAATCGGCCATCAAGACCAAAAGCGAATTCGATTTCGTCTAAAGATTTTAGTTTTTGAGAGGTGTACTTACGCTCATCCTCGAGGTCGCGATCTGGATGTTGAAAGCGCATATGTCGCCGCTCATCCTCATAGTCCTTCACCGCCTTCGCGAGGTCCGAGTGCTTAAACGAAATCTGCTGCGTGAGAATCTTCAACTTCTCTGCGTTCTCGATTTTTTTCTTGGATTCGATCATGTCTGCGATTTCTTTTTCGAAGCTTCGAATTCGAGCCATAAAAGATGTGAGTCGAGACTCGTGCTCGCTCCACCGGCAGGTGGGGCCGCCGGCCGTGAGCTGTTGTGCTTCAGAGGGGCCGACCACGAAAGTCACCAGAACGAAAAGAACGCTAAGGATCTTTCTCGACAGGATCGATTTCTGTGATTGCATTCTGCTCCCAACGAATTCGCACCGACAGGTTCTTAATCCGGTTGATAATGACTGTCGCTTTCACCGGTGAGATCCGCTCGATGCGCAAAACCCCGCCGTTCATCTTCGACATCAGTACCCCGGCATCCCAGCCAAAGCGCGAGTCCTGTAGTGCTTGTCGGATTTCGTCGCGAAGATCTTTTGCGTCGATTCCGGAAATAATCAGAGACACGACCAAAGGCCCGCCAAGGGCGCTGCTCATTTCGCTGTTGGCGTAGGCCGACAGTCCAAGCGGATCATTCGGATCAGTTTGAGACGGTGGTACCGATTTCGGGTCCCCGGACTCTGGCCCGCCATAGCCAAGAAAGGCGTCCATATCGCCGACATTCGACGGCTCTTCGACAAAGGGTTCAGAGTCCGTTGGCAACTCCGGCGCTGTTTCTGTCAAAGGCTCTGGCGAAGATTCTTTTGCGGTCTCTGGCGTTGTATCCGGAAAAGCCAACGGCGGAAAATCCATCCCTGAAGCAATGTCTGAAGCCATTTCCTCGTAAGGTGCGGGCGAAACGGGAGGAGTCTCCTCAACCACAGGCGCGTCGGACGCAACGTGGGCAAGGCCTTCCATATCGACAAAAACAATGGCGGCGCACTTAGGACACGTCACCATTCCATAGTCGTCGCGCAGCTCGGCTGAACATTTCGGACATTTTGGCGTCAACGAATCCTCGATCTTCTCTTCTGGCGTTTCTGGCTTGCGTTTAGCGTCGACGCTTATCGCGCTCCATAGCCCGTCGTGCGGCTCGCGACATTCCGGATCCATTGCTAGGGGCCGGATCGTCCGTCGGAGGGCCGAACGTGAGACGGGTTTTTTTCGGCTTCATTGCTTCCAGCTGCTGTTCGGTCTCACGACGGCGCGCCTCGCTGGCGGCCGTGCTCACCTGGTGCGTGGATCCTCCGTTGAGTTCTTGCGCCATGTCTGGTGGAGCCCCGATATCACCGCCCGGCGAATCTTGATTCATCACAAGCTGAATTTTGAAGAGCTTTTCGAGAGTTTCACCCCGAACAAAACCGTTCATCTCTTCGAACATCGTGAACGCTTCCTTTTTGTACTCTACCAACGGATCTTTTTGAGCATAGCCACGAAGTCCGATCCACTCGCGCATCTGATCCATACGCTGAAGATGCTCTTTCCATCTTTGATCGATGGTCTGAAGCAAAATCATCTTGCACACCTGAAGATAAAACGGACCGAGGTGTGTTTTCTGAAACTCAAGCCCCGCCAAAATCGAAGTCTTCACTTTTTCAACGATGGTTTCTACGGTCAGCTGAGGCCCCTCCTCAAATTCGATCTCAAGACCGAACTGCTGAACCATCGCGACTTTCAAAGCATCCAAATTCCAAGAGTCGCGATTCGCTTTTTCGCCGACGTGTAAATCGAGCAGCGACGACACTTGATCACCCAACATCTCGCGAACGATTTCATCCAGCTTTTCACCCTGCAAAACTTCGCGGCGAAGATTGTAAATGGCTGTCCGCTGCTTGTTCATAACATCGTCGTAATCGATCAAATGCTTACGAATATCGAAGTTGTGACCCTCAACCTTTCGCTGCGCCCCTTCTATCGACCGCGATACCATGCGTGCCGTGATCGGCTCGTCATCGGGAACTTTCATCATTTCCATGATTTTGCTGACGCGCTCGCCGTTAAACTTGCGCATGAGATCGTCATCGAGGCCCAAGTAAAACTGGGACTCACCTGGATCGCCCTGCCGACCCGCACGACCTCGCAGCTGGTTATCGATACGTCGCGATTCGTGGCGCTCAGTTCCGATAATGTAAAGCCCACCAGCGGCAACCACTTCTTGTTTTTCTTTTTCGGTCTGAACTTTAAACTTTTCGACAGCGGCTTTGTACTCGGGCGATTCAACGTCATCGACAAGTTGCTTCGCCAAAAACTCTGCGTTGCCACCGAGAACAATATCCGTTCCCCGACCGGCCATGTTCGTCGCAATCGTGACGGCGCCCTTTCGGCCCGCCTGCGCAACAATCTCGGCCTCGTGTTCGTGGTGTTTAGCGTTTAAAACTTTGTGCGCAACGCCCGATTTCTGAAGGTACTTCGAAATCAATTCTGATTTTTCAATTGTGACTGTACCGACAAGGACTGGCTGACCTTTTTTCGCTCGCTCGGCGATGTCGCGGACAATGGACATGTATTTGCCGTTAGCATTTTTAAAGACCACGTCCTCGCGGTCGTCCCGGCGAATCGGCTTGTTGGTTGGAATCACAGAAACATCGAGGTTATAAATCTTCTTCATCTCGACGGCTTCGGTTTCAGCCGTTCCCGTCATTCCCGCGAGCTTCTTGTACATGCGGAAGTAGTTTTGGAAGGTGATCGTCGCAAGTGTCTGATTTTCGTTTTTAACAGGCACGTTTTCTTTGGCTTCAACTGCTTGGTGAAGTCCATCGCTCCACCGCCGACCCTCCATCAAACGCCCCGTGAATTCGTCGACGATAATAATTTCGTCGTCCTTCACCATGTAGTCGACATCGCGGCTGTAGAGGTGGTGCGCCTTGAGCCCCTGATAAACGTGATGAATAAGCTCGATATTCTGCGGATCATAAAGATTGTCGAGCTTCAGAAGCTCTTCGACCTTGTGGTTGCCATCTTCTGTCAACGCCACAGTTCGCGACTTTTCTTCCATCGTGAAGTGATCGTCTTTTTTCAAATGCGGAATAATCGCATTGATCTGATAATACTTGTCCGTCGAATCCTCAGCAGGACCCGAAATAATGAGCGGCGTTCGCGCTTCGTCGATCAAGATCGAGTCGCACTCGTCCACAATCGCAAAATTCAGCGGACGCTGAGCATAATCGCTGAGTTCGAATTTCATATTGTCGCGAAGGTAATCGAAACCAAGCTCATTGTTCGTGCAATAAGAAATATCGGCCGCATACGCTGCTTTTTTTTGCGCGTCGTTTTGGCCATGGGCGATGACGTCAGTCGTAAGCCCGAGCCATCCGTAAAGTCGGCCCATCCATTCGGCATCACGACGCGCGAGGTAGTCGTTCACTGTCACGATGTGGACGCCTTTACCGTCGAGTGCGTTCAAGTACGCCGGCAATGTCGCGACCAAAGTTTTACCTTCACCCGTACGCATCTCCGCGATCGACCCACGGTGGAGAATCATTCCACCAATCAACTGCACGTCGTAATGTCTCATTCCAAGAACGCGCGCGCTGGCTTCACGACAAACCGCAAAAGCTTCAGGCAAAAGATCGTCCAATTTCGCACCTTGAGAGAGGCGCTCACGGAAAAGAGCCGTCTGATTTTTTAATTCCGCGTCGGTCATCGCTTTGTAGCGCGGCTCCAGCGAATTGATCTGATTAATTACGGGCCCAAGGCGCTTCATTTCGCGCGCGTGTGCCGTGCCAAAAATTTTCGTCAAAACTGCGTTAATCATGCAGGTAGAATAGCCCCTTCATACGTCCCGGCGCACGCCCAGAATCACTTTTTTGCAGAAACTTGGCGCATCAGCTCAAACACGCTCACAGCGGCAGCATTGGAAAGGTTCAAACTGCGAACTTCGCCGGGCATCGGTAGACACAAAACTTGCTCAGGACTTTGGATAAGACTCTCGACCTGGTCGCGTTCAAGGCCTGTGGTTTCTTTTCCGAAAACCAACCAGTCGCCGCGCTGAAACGAAGCATCGTGCAGCGACGTCGTGCCCCAAGTTTCGAAGAAAAAGACTCGGCCCAGGTCAAACTCGGACCGCAAACAAGCGGCCCAGACATCGAAACTCTTGTGAATATCGAGCGCCAGATGATTCCAATAGTCGAGACCGGCTCTTTTTAAGCGCCCTTCACTGAGCTCGAATCCGAGCGGCTCGATCAAATGCAGCTCCGAGCCAGTGCCTACGCAAGTTCGGGCAATGTTACCCGTATTGGCCGGGATACAAGGCTCGACCAAAGCGACACGACACAGCGGGTCCTGAAGGCGGCGGCGCTCGGGCAGAAACGGCTCCGCAGGAGTCGCTTTGAGCTTCGGGTTGGGGTTTGCGTTCAAACTTCGCATAACACTCGAAAAGTTAGGGTTTCAAAACAGCGATCTTCTCTCATAGATTGTCAGATGATGGGAACCGCCAAGGGACAAAGAATTCAGATTTTCTCGCCGAAATGGGAACGTGTTGTTCTCATCGTGGGGCTACTCCCGTTCGCTTTTGTCGGATGGGACACCGGCTGGCTAAACGACCCTTGGAAACTCAGGCTGGTCGCGGATCTGATATTTTTGAACGTCGTCCACAATGTTTTTTCTTTTTATATCATTTGGCGATCCGACGAGGTTCGGGACGCCATCCGCGAGAACTACGGAAAAAGCTGGCGGCTTCACTTCATAGGAGGCGCTATTTTTCTTGCAAGCCTCGGCGCCTACACTTTGTATTATTACAAGCTCATCGAGGGGCCCCTGTTTTATTTTTCAGTCATCGTTGGGTTGCAGTTTCTCCCCATTCAACACGCAATGTCACAACAGTACGGACTGAGTCGGCTCTACGATCACCAACTCACGATTCAGCGAAGCCTTTCGGAGGGCGATCGGACGCGAATGTCCAAGGCGGCTCGATGGGAAGTGGTTTTCCACCGCCTTGCTCTGGCCGGAATGGGCCTTCGATGCCTTTGGGTGGGCGACCAAATTTATGGCCCGGGTCCCCACTGGGCATGGATCGGCCTCGCAGGGCGCACGTTGTTGGCTGTCGGAGTTCTTGGGGTGGTCGCAACCTGTTTTCTTCGCCCGCTTTGGCGCGAATCCAACAAATGGGTCTTCAATCTGCGCCGCGTTTGGGAGTTTCTACCGACTTATTTTAATCCAACTTTCATCGCGCTTCAGCGTCTGAATCACGGCTTGGAGTATTTGGCTGTAACCGCCACAATCGAAAGAAACGCGCGCCGACGAAATACGGTCGTGGTGGCCGCGTCGATATTTCTGGGTCTGGTCGCTGCGAGAGTGGTTCTCTACATTCACCAAATCGTTATCCGCACGGAGGCAAACCCTTTTGATTCTTGGACTATTTCGTCGGATCCCAAATTGATAGCCTTTCTCGGAGCGAGTTCGATTGCACTCACACTGACCCACTACTACTACGATTCCCAGATCTACCGTTTCTCAAAGCAGGCCTTCCGCGAGAAGGTGCTACCGCTACTTGCGCCGAACGGCAAAGCCGACCCTTCGGAGTCGAAACTCTAAATGTCGACCCAATGCGGACAGAACCGTCTTTCTTTTGACTCGCTTCCTTTGCGCTCCTAAGTTGAAATCCCAAGTACATACTGAAAAAATATGAAGAAAATTGAAGCCATCATCAAACCATTCAAACTGGACGATGTTGTCGAAGCTCTCTCAGAGATTGGCGTTGAAGGCGTTTCAGTTTCTGAGATACGGGGTTTTGGACGTCAAAAAGGTCGCGCCGAAATTTATAAGGGCGCGGAGTACGTTGTCGATTTTCTTCCAAAAACGAAACTTGAAATTGTGGTCAACGATGATCTGTGCGAAGCCGCTGTGGAAGCGATTGCCAAGGCCGCACGCACGGGAAAAATCGGTGACGGAAAAATTTTCGTCTTCAACGTCGAGAGTGTGCTTCGCGTGCGTACCGGCGAAAAAGACGAAGAGGCGCTTTAGTGCCGACGACTTTTAGAACTAAAAACCGTGTCACCCAGGAGAGACTATGACACCGGCTTCAGTGATTGAGTTCGCAAAAAAAAATGGCGTGAAAATGGTGGACTTGAAGTTCATCGATCTTCCAGGAATGTGGCAACACTTCACGATTCCGCTTCATCAACTTGAACCAGACGTTTTTGAAAATGGACTGTTCTTTGATGGAAGTTCGATCCGCGGCTGGAGAAGCATTCAAGAGTCCGACATGATGATAAAGCCGGATCCGACCACCGCGCGCATGGACCCCTTCATGGAAGTTCCGACGATGTCGCTTATCTGCGACGTTCACGTCCCTGAAACGGGCGAGCCGTACAATCGCGATCCTCGTCAAATTGCGAAGAAAGCAATCTCGTACCTGAAGTCGCTAGGTATTGCAGATACCGCTTACTTCGGCCCCGAGGCCGAGTTCTTTATCTTCGATGACATCCGCTTTGAGCAAAATCAAAATGGCGCTTTCTATTCGATCGATTCGGACGAAGCTCATTGGAACAGCGGTCGCGATGAAGGAAAAAATCTCGGCTTCAAAGCACGACTGAAAGAGGGTTACTTCCCAACCCTCCCGCACGATACATTGCATGACATCCGAACGGAAATCTGCCTTGAGATGGAAAAAGTTGGAATGATCGTTGAGCGTCAACATCATGAGGTCGGCTCGGCTCAAGGCGAAATCAATTGGAAATTCGACCGCATGCTTGAAACGGCGGACAACATGATGTGGTTTAAGTACATCGTGAAAAACGTGGCTCGTCGTCACGGAAAAACGGCGACGTTCATGCCAAAGCCGATCTTTGGCGATAACGGTTCGGGCATGCATTGCCATATGTCTCTATGGAAAGACGGGGTTCCGCTTTTCGCTGGAGACAAGTACGCTGGTCTTTCGCAGACGGCGCTTCACTTCATGGGCGGCATCTTAAAGAATGCGCCCGCAATGTGCGCGATCACGAACCCATCAACGAACTCCTACAAACGTCTCGTTCCTGGTTTCGAAGCACCGACACGATTGGCCTACAGCTTCCGAAACCGTTCGGCAGCTATTCGCATTCCGAATTCAGGGACAAATCCAAAAGCGAAACGTATCGAGTTCCGCACTCCTGACCCGGCGGCCAATATATACCTTTGCCTTGCCGCACTGCTGATGGCTGGCATCGATGGTATTCAAAACAAAACAAATCCTGGCGATCCGCTTGATAAGGATATTTACGGCTTGAGCCCTCAGGAATTGGCCAATGTGCCGTCCGTTCCTGCGACTCTGGACAAAGCTCTCGAGAACTTGAAAGACGGAGCTGGGTTCCTGCGTAAGGGTGATGTGTTCTCGGAAGATTTCCTCGATACTTGGATTGATTACAAGTACACGCGAGAAGTGATTCCGATGCAGCAGCGACCGACGCCTTATGAGTTCTCGCTTTATTTTGATCTCTAAATTTTGAAAATCGCGTCTGCGGGTGCGGAGATGACGGCGTCTTCTCTTCTCCGATTTTTCCGTTTCAGAATCAGTCGTCTCACGATTTTGTTCAGAGTAATTCGGTTGTTTTTCAGGTCCGCGGTTTTTTGGACTCGGACGCTGTTGGGACCATGCGCGTGTCGTCGTTTTGTCGGCGCGTGGTTTTTTTAGGTTTTTGGGTAGCGGTGGTGGGTTGATAGGTGTTTGGTGTCGTAGACTTCCATGATGAGGTGGATGCGGTCGGTGTCGCCGTTGTTGAAAACTTGGTGAGGTCGATTTACGCGGACCAGGTGAGCAGAGCCGTCGGCGGGAATGTGAGCGGAACCGTCTTCGCAAACGAACTTACAATGTTCATTTGTGATGATCGGTAAATGCAGTCGAACCGAATAACGATCATCAGGGGCATCGCGGTGAAGCGTGCTGCTGCCCTTGGCCTTCAGAAGCGAAAGACGCGCCCTAAGCGGATTGAAGCCCGCCTCGCCGATCTCATCCATGACTTCTTTGAGATAACCAAAACAGACTTCGGTCGGATGCCGGTACTCTGATGGTTTCAAAATTCCGATCGCTCTATATTTTTCCGCGAGAGTTGATCCCGGCATGAAGCTCGGATCCATCGCTTTTTCACCGGAAGCCCAGCCATCTTTGTAAGAGCCATTGGACGACGTGACGCTCCAGCCGCCAAAAAAATTTCCCACCATGTGAGGGGGATGCGGAAACACGGCCTCACGGAGATGTGAGCGAAGTTTTTCAACGTCAAACTGAAACGGCAGTTTTTCGAAAATCATGCTTGCGCCTCGTCTTTCAGCCTAAATCTGGCGACATCATGAATCAAAGAACTTTTAAAATTCTTCTTCTCGGGCACGCTGGGTGTCGATATGCTCGGGCTCGAGAAACGGGGGACTCAATGAACGACGAATTCATTCCATTTATGGTTTACGAGTGGCTGCAGGTGGAAGACGGATCTGTCACCATTGGAATCAGTGACGAGGGCCTTGAGGAACTCGCTGAAATTTCAGCGGTCAATCTTCCGTCCGAAGGCGACGACATCGGTGCCGACGAAGTCTGTGGAGAGATCGAAACCGAGTCCGGTCCGCTCAATCTATATAGTCCCGTCGATGGCAAAGTCGTCGAGATCAATGCGGCCGTTGTTGAAAATCCACAGTTAATTTTCGAAGACAATTATGGTGATGGTTGGCTTTTCCGCGTCGAAGCGAAAAACGCCGACGATTTGGACGACCTCACCGACGTCGATTCCGGCGAGGACGATATCGATGATGATGAGGACGACGAAGAGGAAGAAGAAGAGTAAGCTTCACAGCGCCGCAGGTACTGCGGCTTAAAACAGGTACGTGAATCGCACCGGCATTATATAGCCGGACCATCTTTTGCTTCCCTTGCTATCACCAACGGCGACGCGAAGAGTGGGGCTCCAGCTGAGAGAATGCTCGTCTGACATTTTCCAGCGATAGCCCCCACCCACAAAACCACGGTCAAAGACTGCCTCAGATTTGAATCCGTACTCTGCGTCGGCGCCAAAAGAAACGAATCCCGTGTTCGAAAGATCGTCTGAAAAACTGTACTCAAATCCGCCGGCCCAATAGCTTTCCGTTTTGCCACTTCTCGTAAAGACAGAGCCACCCACTTCGCTCGTGAAGTACCAGCGTTTTGAAAGTGGCACACCGACACCGATCAATCCGCCCAATCCCACGCCATCATAAGTTGAGTAGGCAATCCCTGGGACAAAATTAACCTGATAAGGATTTGACGTCGAATCCGCTGCAACTGCTAAAGAGATTTCCAGCAGTCCTATGAATATAAGCGCTGTCATCATGATACTTTTCATTCAACTTCTCCGTGGTGAAACCATTGTCGCTACCACACCGTCGTAACGTCGCGCGATTCGACCGTCACCAACAAGAGCTCAGGATTTGGATCATTGTGTTCCGGATTTGAATCGATGCTCGCGCAAATGAAAACGGCCCACTTTCGTGAGCCGTCTTTCGAAACTGATCCGTTGTGCGATACCTAGGCGGTCTTGCGATCGCCTGCGGGAGGTGCACCGGGAACTGGAACCGAGTGGCTGCTTGGAGCAACGCGCTCGTTAACATCAGTTTCCTGCCATGCAAGAGCGAGAGAATCCGACAAACGCGTAATCGCTGTATAGTGTGTCGTTTCAACCGACAGAAGAGTGTTCAGAACACCCATCAAAGCTGAAAGACCGATGCCCACGATCGACTTGATCATCGCCGAAGAGATATGGACCAAGAATCCGTCCATGACCTGTTTCGTATTTTCGATATTCGAAAGATCCATGTTTCCAAGTTCAGGAAGACCCGCCGCAATACCCATGAAGGTACCGAAGATACCAAGAACCAGAAAGAGACCCGGAAGTGTCGCGAGCAACTCGTTGATCGTCGAGATCGGGAGAATACCGAAAACACGCGAGAAGTACGGGTTCGTATCAAACGTCGATCGAACGATGTCTTGGAAATCGTTTCGACCCGAGCGCTCGACACTCTTCTTTAAGTATCCAAGTTGGACAACGAGTTCCTCAACACAGCGTTGAAGAGCTGCGTGAAGCATGAACAACCGATCCGCCAACGATTCGACTTTGTCGAGGCTTCTTAGCTTATAGCGATCGTTGATCTCGAAACACTCGAGATACGTCTTCTCTAGAAGAGCTCGAATGAGTCGCGAAAACGACCCGACTCGTGGCGCTTCACCGTGAGCGACCGCACGAAGGTAGAAGTGCAAGCGAACAGCAAATTCGCGAGCAAATCGAAGTTCAGCACGAATCACCCAAAAAAGAGAAACTCGCATCAACACCGCGACGACAAACAACACGCCCATAATGGGAACAATGTAGCTCGATGCGGTGTTGAAGATATTCGCCATCAGCAGTTCGCTGACTGCATCTTGTTGCATCTCCATGACGACCCTATTCCTTCAGCGTGAATCGAATCACGACGATTTGGTGTTTTTGACAGTTATTATTCGCACAATAATCAGCTTCGGCGCCGCCAGAAACCGCGGGGTTTCGATCGGCCGTCAAATAACTTCGACCCGAAACTTTCACAAGAGGGAGAAGATCTTTTTGTTTTTCGAAAATGATTTTCTTGGGATCAAACGCAAAGTCGAAAATCGAACGAGCACGTCGGTAGCTCAAATCCATATTATAATTGACCGCGGCACGGTCACGAGCTGCCATCGACTGCGGATCAACAACTCGGCCTTGGAATGTCGGAGACGCGAAGCCGACGATTTCAACCGTGTCGAGCTTTCGTGCGATCTCGGCGTTTTCAAATAGAGTTCGCGCGTAAACCGGCATTGTTTTACGAACAACGTTGATCATCCCAGGCTTTAGAGTCGCTGAACCCGTATCAAAATACTCATCGCCGAAGCTGATCGTGAGGTCGCCAGTCTTCGCGTCGACATCGGCATCAATACCGGCCGCTCGAAGATTGGCCTTGATCTGAGCTGCCAGTCGACGTTGAGCCCCAAGCTTGTTAACACTCGCGTTCAGGTCCCGCTGCAAAGTTTGATTTGTTTTTTGGAGTGCGCCGATGGAATCGCCATACTGACGTTCAACACTTGCGAGCTTTCGTTTCGTGCCTTCAAGATTACCGCTAAGAGCTGCGACCTTGTCTTGCATTTCTTTCTCTGCGGCGGCCAACCGTCCACGAAGACCTTCTTCAGCCGCAGCCTTTTGAGCTGCTGTCATTTTCGCTGCACGCAGCTGACCTTCAAGTTTACCACGCTCACGCGCCACCGCGGCTTCGTACTCACCCTTTACGCCAGCCAGACGACGCTCGTACTCACCTGACGTTTTCTGGAGGTCACCCATAAGGCGCTCGGCCTCACGAGATTTCGCCGCGAGCTGAGCTTCCGCTTCGCCAAGCTTGCTCGATGTCGCTTTTTGCTCGCCTTCAAGCTGAGCAATTTTTTGATTCATCTCGCGCTCCGACGCCGCCATCTTTTCTTTAAGTTCGCGAGCCGCTGCTGCTTTTTGCGCCGCTGTCGCCCGTGCGGCACCAATCTGCTGTTGATACTCTTCACGTTCTTTTGCAACGGTCGCCTCATGCTCGGCGCGCGCCTGCTGCATTTGCGATTGGAAGTCCTCTTTCGATTTTTTCAAATCTGTTGAAAGTCGACTTGCGAGTCGCGATTTCTTATCAAGTTCAACTTGAGTTTGTTCCAGCTGCTGACTTGCATCTTTATTCTGAGATTCAAGATCGGCGATTTTGCTGGTGGCCTCTTGGCGTTCAGCCTGAAGCTTCGCTTGAAGTTCTTTGCGCTGTTTTGCCGAAAGATTTTTTACGTTTTTCAAAGAGCGCTCGCGCTCGGCAAGACTTTCCCGAATCGAGGCGATGCGGCGCTTGTTCGATTCGATCGTCTTCTCTTGCTGCTTTGTTTCAGCGTCAAGAGTGTCGATCTTCACATCTTTTTCTTCGATCCGGCCATCTCGGTCGTCGAGCATCGTCAACTGGCGTTTCGATTTTGCCGACGAAACCAAATTCGCATTGACGATGTTTTTGATGAGCGCCTGGTACTTGTTGAGTCCGTTGAACTTAAGTTTCGCTTCGCGGGCCCGCGTCTGCGCATCTTCAAACTCGGCCTGAGCATCGCTTTCAAGAAGAGCCAACTTTTCTTCGAGATCCCGATACATCTCAACTTCGTCTCGAGACGCACCTTTTTCAATGTAATCATCTTTGAGAACTTCGTAAGCCTTCACTTGTTTTTCAAGTTCGCTCATACGAGTGCTCGACACACGCAACTGCTCTTGCGCAACGACCGCCGCAGCACCGCCGCGTAAGTTTGCAACCACGTAGAGAAGAAGGAACGTCACCGAGAGAACCAGGAAAAGATCAGAGTACGAAGTCCACTGGTGACCGGTACCATGTTCTACTTTGTGCTTAATTTTGTCGAAATCGAGTCCCATGTCGAAATTATCGGCCCCGAATGGCTTTACATAAAGTCTGGATTAAAAGTCACGACTGACCTTTCGACGAGGCTGACGTGTCGACAAAATGACGACCCTTTCGCAGTTTAAGCTGTGAACGAAGTGTGACGGAATCTTCTTAGTATAGTTTTGAGTCACTTCACTTTTGTTAATTTTGACTAGCCATTGGCCACGTCTAGTCGAGTCTTTTCCTTAAAGTCTCAACCGACGGCGGGGATTCGCCGAAATAGTGTATGAGCCAATACATCGTCATGATGAGATGGTAATCTAGGCACAAGTGGGGATCTGACGTGACAGGAAATGCAGGATCAGACTTCAGAATAAAGCTGCTCGTGGTTCATCCCGACGGCCGACGACAGAAGTTTCTCGTCACTTTTCCAGAGCGACGAACGCTAAAAATTGATCAGCGCTACATCGGCTTGCCGCTGACTCTTCGCGTGGACTTCGTTCCTGGCGCCATTGTCTGCCGCCCCGGTACCGGTCACTCTCTTTCGATCGCAGGAAAGCCAGTTAAGGAACACTCCCTCACAGTGAACGACGTCGTGGGTCTCGATCAATACTCGATCGAGTTCCTCGAACTACCGGAGCCGCTTCCCATGGAAGAGGCGACTCGCTTTGTATCGATCAACGATATCAGCGAGTCGACAGTCATTGTTCCTTCGATCGGCCGCGATGCTATGGATTCGACGCCGCTTCCTGCGTCGCCTAAGCTTCCGCACCGCCCGCATGCTCCATCGACACCTGTTGCTCCTCCCTCCTACCCGGTGGCTCAACATACCGTTGCTCCAACACAGCACACGCCGACACCAAATATTCCTGCGCCACCGCCTCAGCCGGATTACCAGCCTCAAATGTATCGTCCGGACCCCGAAGATTCGACGGCTGTGATTCGTCGGCTTCAGGTTCCAGGTATGGCTTCGGGTGGAAATAACCACTATTCAAACTACGCAAATCTTCAGGCCACGGGACGAACTGGCGACACAGCAACAGGTGTTCCTGTTCCCGGAGCCTCCGGTACGTCAGCAGGCACTCAAACAGGTTTTTCAACCGAGACCTCAACGGGAATCCAAGTAAAACCGCCCTTCAGATTTGGAAAACCGCACGTCGCTGTTGCCGGGATGGCGCTGATCGCACTGACGGCCTACCTAATTGTTGGTCAAAGCAACGACACTTCGAAGACTCCGAACGAGTCTTCAAAGGAACTCGCCTCCGAATCTTCAGAGGGCTCGCCCTCTGGTGATTCCTTTGGCGATATGAAGCCAATGGAACTCCCAGAAGCCTCGCCAGTGGCCGATGCCGGTTCGCCTCCAGTCTCTATCGACGCTCCGACGGCTCCAATCATTCCTGCACCGCAGTCACTAGTTCCAGCTCCTGTGCCAATGACAAACGCTTCGGGTGGTCCGGTTGAGTCTCCTTTTGATGATAAGAGCGGATTCGATCCCATGGCGGTCGATTCGTTTTTTGATGCCGTTGATGCTGGCGACGAAGCCAAAATTAAAGAGCTCCTCGATAAACGCCTGGTCGATATCAATCTTTCGCGACGTCGTGGCTATGCAGCCCTACATTTGGCAGCTGCGCGCGGCGATCTTGCGACAGTTAAATACTTGGTCAAAATGAAGGCCGATCCCAATGTTCTCGACGGATCTGGCGCAACCCCCGTTATGTGGTCGGTCTTCCGTCGCCACGAAGCGGTCGTAAAATTCTTAGCTCCAAAGACAGATTTGAAAATCGCTCGTCAGGGTGGAGAAACTGCCTTTGATCTGGCGAAACGAATGAAACTAACGCGCGTCTTGAAATCGCTCGATCCAGAGCCCAAAAAGACCGCGCGAAAAGCGCCCGCTAAGAAGAGAATCCCAACCTCGCTACCAAAAAAGAACAACTAGTTCAGTCGTCCGCTTTTTCGTCAGCCGCTTTTGCGGCTTCGCCGATGGCGTGCTCTTTGATTTCTTTTCCGTCATGGCGGTAGAGTTTCGGCTGCTCGTCTTGCACAGTCGCGATACTGACGGGGCGCCCCCAAATGGCTTGCAGATTGCTCAAAGTTTCTCGCATGTAATCCGGCTGCATCTCGATACCTTCAAAAAGATGCGTCAATAAAAGCTCTCCGCGATTTTCAAAGTTGGCGTCTTCCACCTGCACAATTGGCTGACCAAAGTTCGTGAGCTGAAACAGCAGCTGACGCTTAATCTGCGGGAAGTCTCGCGTATCGACCTCGTAAGCACCGGTGCGTTTATTGAATTTATAGACGAACATTTTATTGGCGATGCAAAAGTCTTCGGTCAAAAATTCATCGATAAAGGTGACATCGTTGTAGTTTCGGCGAATTTCAAAAATCTTTTCGCGTCCGAGCCCCGTCTTTTTGTCCCAATTGTTTTTGGCCTGAACGTCGTCGCACTCATTCCACTCTTTACCAAACTGACCTTTGTTCCATCGCTCTTCAATATTTCGGAATAGTTCGATACCAACCTTGTAAGGATTAAAGCCGTTGGGCGCCATCGCCATGGTACCGGAATGCGCATCTGCGAAATCCACAACTTCGGAATCACTCAGCACATCTTGAGTCATGATTTTTGAGTGCCAGTACGAGGCCCAGCCTTCATTCATAATCTTCGTCATTCCTTGCGGCGCAAAATAGTAAGCCTCGTCGCGAATGATCGAGATAATGTCCTGTTGCCAGTTTTTCAAAGGGGCGTGATGCATCAAAAATGAAAGAACATCTCTTTGCGGCTGCGCAGGAAATTTTGCGAGTCGAGTGGTCTCGGCCGCGGCTTTCGCTCTTTGATGATCGACGAAATCCTTTGGATTTATATACTCGTCCATGTAATCGCGATTCACGCGAAGAAGTGCTGCTTCCGACGACTCTTCCCGAACGTCAGCGGCCGCATTGCGCGACTGGGCCGCCGAACGTTGAACATAAGGCGAATGCCGATCAATAAGGTTCTCAAGCGAAAGAACCTTGTCGATGAAATCCTCCACCGTATCGACACCATAGCGATCAACGTAGCGACGGATGCGAGTCGCGTGGTTCGCCATCTGATCCATCATCTTTCTATTCGTCGGCGCAAACCACTGGTTGTTCTTAAAGAAATCGCAGTGTCCGTAAACGTGGGCCATCACGAGCTTTTGATCCACCATACGGTTGCCTTCCATGAGATAGGCATAGCAAGGGTCCGTGTTGACGACCATTTCGTAGATTTTTGATAGTCCGTACTCATAGCTCTTTGAAAGCTGCTCATACTCCATTCCAAATCGCCAGTGTGGATATCTTACGGGGAAACCCCCGTAAGCGGCGAACTGATTGATTTGATCATAAGTGATCAGCTCGAAAATCGTCTCGTACATATCGAGACCGTAACTTTCGGCGACCTTCAAAATTTTCAAACGCCATTTTTCAAGATCCGGGGTGAGATTTGCCATCGCGCCTACCGGCCCTTTCCCAAAAAGTCTTTGATCGAAGTTAGGATTTTATCGCGATTTTCAATCTTGGAAATGACAAGACGGTCGTCGTCCGGGAACTCGCGCTCGAGGTCTTTTGCGAACTGACCACTTCCATATTTCGATTCGACTTGTCCATAGCCAAACTGATTCACATTCGGCAGGAAAAATTCACTCAGAAGGCGCATGCAAAGCCTGGTGTCCTCACCCGACCAGTTGTCGCCGTCAGAAAAATGAAACGGATAGATGTTCCATTTGTCGGGAGGATAATCGGCATCGATAATGTCTTTCGCAAGCTTAAAGGCCGAGCTGATCAGCGTTCCGCCCGACTCACTCGTCGAAAAAAACGTTTTTTCATCGACCTCTTTCGCCGTTGCATCGTGGATAATGAATCGCGTCTCAAGACCCTTGTAGTGCTTTTTCAGCCAAGTATTGATCCAAAAACTTTCCAGGCGAACAATTTCTTTTTGCTCTTCGCCCATCGAACCCGACACGTCCATCATGTAAATGACAACCGCACTGGCGTGAGGGGAAACGACCGGCTTGAACGAGCGATATCGAAAGTCCCCGCGCTGAGGAATGATCACAGGATTTTCCGGCGTGTAAACACCGCTTGAAATATATCGCTGCAGTGCTTTTTTATAAGAAGACTTGAAGTGACGAAGGCCCGCAGGACCGACCGGAGCCATTCCTGTGTATTTGTTTTTTGTCGCCTCTTGCCGCGGTCGCCCTTTGGGCTTGATATCCGGAAGCTCAAGCTCCTCACCAAGTATCGCGGCCAACTCGTCCAGAGTAACGTCGACTTCGATCTGATGCTGACCTGGCTGATCGCCGGCCTCACCCGTTCCCTCTTGCGGCTCTCCATTCATTGGATCGCCGGGCTTTCCTTGCCCCTGGCCGACACCACCGCGCTGTTTTGGACCGTATTTAAAGCGAGGGATGTCGATCGAAGGCACTGGAATTTTCACGAGATCGTTTTCACGCTTACCGATCATCTCGCCGTGTGTGACGTACTTCTTAAAGTTCTCTTTGATCCGGCCGCGAACGATATCTCGAAAGCGACCCTGATCTTCTCGAATGGACATTCAGACTCCGTCTCTAAATAGAACTTCCCGTCCGTTCATTTCGCCTACTGTTTTTTCACATCTCCACGAGCGAAGATGCTGGCAACGTAATGAAGAACGTCATTCGCAGAAATTTCGTCATAGCCATAATCTTTGATCAGGCGCGATTTGACGATGTCGATCTTTTCCTGCGTTTCCTTGTCCACGACGCTCGAAACGAGTGACGTGAGTTTAATAGAGTCTTTTTGATCTTCGAAAAGCTTCAACTCAAGAGCCTTGTGAAGTCGTTCATTCGTTTTGTAATCGAACTTCTTTCCTTCGATCGACAGCTTTCCGATGTAGTTCATAATCTCACGTCGGAAATCATCTTTGCGCGACTCAGGAATTTCGATCTTCTCCTCGATCGAACGCATCAGACGCTCATCCGGCTCCTCGTCTTGACCAGTAAACTGGTTTCGAACGCGCTCTTTGTGCGTCACGGCTTTTACGTTATCGATGTAGTTCGCGCAAAGACGAGCCAGGGCTGAATCGTCCGCCGAAATCGCTCGCTGGACTTCGCCCTTGATAATCTCTTCGTACTCTTGGCGAACTACACCCAACAGCTCTTTGAATTCATTCCGAAGCTCGTCGTTCGACAAAAGAGCATGGCTCTTTAAACCGGATTCAAGTTCGTTTAAAACCATGAACGGGTTCACGGAGCCGCGATTTCCCTGCTGCGCATTGACGAGGGCGTTTGAGAGTTTGTCTTGAATGTAACGCGGAGAAATTCCATCAAGACCCTCGCGCGTGGCTTCCTTTCGAAGCTCTTTCACGTTGTCTTCGGTGTAATTGGGAAGTGTACGCCCATCGTAAAGTTTCATCTTTTGAAGACGCGTCAGGTTCGCTTTTTTCGGCTTTTCAAGACGCGTCAGTACGGCCCACATGGCCGCCATCTCAACGGTGTGTGGAGCAATAGAAACTCCGCGCAGTTTTCGCGAGTTAAAATCTTTTTTGTAGATGTTCACTTCGTGGCGCCACTTTGTGATGTAGGGAATATCGATTTTTACTGTTCGGTCGCGAAGGGCTTCCATGAATTCATTGTCTTGAAGGCGGCGGTACTCGGGCTCGTTGGTATGACCGATGATCACTTCATCGATGTAAGTCTGAGCAAACTTTTTAGGTTTCACACGATGCTCTTGTGAGGCACCAAGCAGGTCGTACAAAAACGCGACGTCAAGCTTCAATACCTCGACGAACTCAATGACACCGCGGTTCGCGACGTTAAATTCTCCATCGAAGTTGAAAGCTCTTGGATCTGAATCAGAACCGTACTCCGCGATTTTTCGGTAGTTAATGTCGCCGGTGAGCTCTGTCGAATCTTGGTTTTTTTCGTCTTTCGGCTGGAAGGTTCCAATTCCTATGCGGTCGGCTTCACTCAGCACAAGTCGCTTTACGCGAACATGCGAAAAGACTTTTGAAATATCTCCGGCATAACGTTCCATCAGGGCTCTGAAGATAAATCGCGACGGCGGCGAAAGCTCGCCTTCGATCTGAATTCGAAAATCAGTTTTGTTTCCTCGATTGAGCTCTTCGATAACTTTCGGGCGCAGATCTTCGGGGATCAAAAGAAGCGGCTCTTCATGCATCGGCGACGTGTAGGTGCGCACTTCTTTTCCAAGCAGACCTTGAAGCTCGCCCTTTTCGTCGACCCACTCAAAAGTGTACATCGCGCCGTTGTCGGTTTTCGAATATCTTTCGACGCCGCGCTTGAGCGAGCGGCAGATTGTGGATTTTGCCGAGCCCACGGGACCGTGAAGAAGAATGACACGTTTTTCAGTTCCGTAACCAAGAGCCGCGGATCTCAAAACGTTAACCAGTTTCATCAATGAAATGTCGAGGCCAAAGACGGCATCTTTTCCGTCGTTCTCGACGTCATCGAAAAACTTGTAACGCACGATCTGTTTTTTGAAGTCGATATACTCTTCGGTCCCTTTTTCAAGAACCATGTCGTACATCCGTTGGAAAGCATTGCGCGTGACTTTCGGATTCTCTTTTACCAACGCAAGATAGTCGTTGAACGTTCCTGACCAAGAGAGATCCCGGAATTTTTTATTTCCGTTCCAATCTTTGATTAGGCTTGCGAAGTCGAATGTATTGTTTGAACCCGTTGTCGACATCTGTTTTCCCCTTGGCCACGGAATTTTGCGCTTCAAGAAACGCCCTAATGCGAGACGCTCCCCCTATAAAAAGTGTGACAGACCAATGGCTGTGAACCAAATGGAAACGGCGGTTAATCGCCAGCACCGAGAAGCTGCTACACGGTGGACTCATTTCTAGACGTTCATCGGGAGGCTCAAGACATAGGTCTAATGATAGGACCTATAAGCGCGGCTGTTGAATCACCTTAAAACCCTTTGGGGCCTCAAGCGCCCAGAGCTCAGCCCTCTCCTCGACCTTGGACCGAATGGGCTTCAAGACCATTTTTACTTTCGCGCCATCCGCTGTCGTCACTTGAAAATCGGTTTCGACACGGCCGCGAATTCGCTCCAAAGAAAATCCGTCCTCACTTCTGCAGATCTGCTTCTCGCCAGAAGACTCACTTCGACATGAAATGCCTCGCGCGCGAAAGGCGGCGGCATCAAAATCTCGATCAAAGAGTATTGCTTCGACTTCGGCGGGTGAGATCGGAAAGGGGAGGATCGATACGAAGGCGCGCGATGAATTGGGAGCGATCACAAATTTCCGCTGACCCGGCAAAAGGATTCGTGTCTCGCTCTCGTTCCACGCAATCGTTCCACCGTAGACACCCATGGCGCCGGTCACTTCAATGCGTCCAAACCCAGGAGTTCTGGCGACGACCTCAAGGTTGACGGTCCAATTTTCCGTTTTTGAATTTCCATCTTTTGATACAACTCGTGTCGCCGATCCACGGCCGCTCCACTGACCGAACTCGGTTCCTGTCGAACGCTGATTTCGATTTACTTCAGATGTCTGTTGGGTCGCGCAGGCGCCCAAGAGGGCGGCGACCGACAGTAAAATGCCGATCGCAGCTTGATTATTTCGCGGATGCGGGACGGCGATCCGTCGTCGTCGGAAGATCTTGCTGCCGATCGACGATAACAATTTTGGCTCGGATTTTTTCGATCGATACACTGCCTGTGTCGAAGTCACCAGTTACCCCGCCTTGCTTTTTCTGCTCCTCGGCGATCGCGGCGGCTTTTTCGTAAAGTCGCTTCGCGCGCTCGGGCATGCGGAAGTAATAGTAGGCGTCTCCAAGGTGATCGGCAATCACAGCTTCGTTCGGTTGCAAACGATGAGCATCCTCGAGGACCTTCACCGAAGCTTCGAACTCACCGCGTTTAAAAAGAACCCAACCCAGGGTGTCCAGGACGTAGCCGTCTTGCGGCTTCAGTTCGATGGCACGTCGAGCCAGCTTTTCAGCGTCTTCCAACTCTGCGCCTGACTCTGCGTAGGTGTAAGCCAAGAAGTTCAGAGCCTGAACATGATCCTCTTCGATTTTCAATACTGTCTTCATCGCCGCGATTGTCTCAGGCTTGTCACCGAGACGGTCGTGCATATTACCAAGGAAGTAATGTAATTGAGCGTTCTCCGGGAATCGGCCCACGGCACCTTTCAACATGTCAGCCGCTTTTTTGAACTCACGTCGGTCGTCCAAGTGAGACGCATAAAGAGTGTAAAAAGGCGCGTGATCCGGCATCTGCGAAATGGCGTCTTCAATCACTGCCACGGCGTTCTGACTGTCACCCACAAGTTTGTACAAGTACGACGCGTGAACTCGCGACTCAGCAAAGAAGGGACTCACTTTTTCAATCTTTAAAAAATGAGGAATAGCTGCTTTGTAGTTCTTCACTTCTTCGTAGACTGCGCCAAGGTAGAATCGAACCTTGTCCGCCGACGGCATTCGCATCACCAAGTCTTCAAGCTTCATGATCGCTTCTTTGTAGCGCTTCTCTTGAATGAGAATGAAAGCAATCTTCACGCGTGAATTCAAATCCTCAGGATCCGACGATTCGATGATCGCAAACTGCTCGAGAGCTTTACTGTACTGCTCGCGCTCGAGATAAAATTGCGCCAGTGTTTCAGCAACAGTGACATTCGGACCGTGCTTTTCCTGAAAGTTAGCATACGCGCTGAGAGCTTTATCTTTGCGACCCGTTGACTCGAGCAAAGCACCCAAGGAGAGCAATGGATCAACAAAGGTCGGTTTTAAGGCTAACGATTGCTCGAAAGCATTTTCGGCACGGCCGCCAACATCGTCTTTGTTGTCTTCAAGACGAACTCGCCCGAGGTAGTACCATGCGACGTGAGCGTTGGGATTATCCTGATTTTTTGCAAGCTTCTCGAAGCGCACCGCTGCTTCAGAAAACTTCTTCTGCTCAGCATACAGAGCGCCGACAAACATCGGCGCATCGAAATTCTCGGGATCAAGCTTTTGAACCGTCTCGTACTCTTTGAAAGCTTCGTCGAACATGCGAAGCGATGAATAGAGCCCGCCCAGCAACATTCTCGCATCGACATTCTGCGGATTCATCTCGATCGCGGTTTTGGTTTGATTGATGGCCTCGCTGACCATGCCCTGTTTCACGTACTCACTTGCCAGCCGAATTCGAACAGCCGTCGACTTCGGATCGTAAATCAGAGTGAGGCGATATTCTTCAATCGCTTTGGCTGGATTTCCCTCGAGCGAGAAAGTTTCTCCAAGCGTGAAGTGGTAATCGGCTTGCGCGCGCATGCTGTGAGTGTCGAGTGTTTTTTCGATATCGCGCGGGATCGCCATGGAGGCCGGCGCTCGATCGGTAAGATCAACAGCGCTTTCCGTGTAAGCCACCGGCGCCGACTCCGACGACCAGCGTGCGGATTTCGTCGCGCATCCTAGATTAGAAAGTTGGACTGTCGCGAGACTCAAAAACAGCGCCAAAAAACCGGCTTTTGAACTGGGCATAAAAACCCTCCAGTTCACGGATCGGCCTATTCTGGAGCGGTCTTGAAGGAATCAGGACTAGACAGCTTAAATTCGATTTCAGGGAAAAATACCGGGTTGTTTCTGGTATTACTGAACTTTATGTCGGGGCTTCACAAAGCCGACGTCGTCACCAGCAAATTTGAATTCGGACACTGAAATTCCCTGGTCCAGCTTGCGCAGCGCCTCGGTTGAGTCACATTCGGCGTTTCGGCCCTGCGACCAGACAACGATGCCATCAGAGACGATCTTGTACTTGTAGGCTTGCCCCCAGGGGTCTCTTCCAAGGTCACCCGTGCGAAGAGCAAGGTCGCCCATCTCAGAGGCAGGAGCACGGCCTCCCATTGAAGGGTCCGTCACAGGTGCTGCGTCGAGTCCCTGCTCTAACTGAAGCGCAAAAGCCTCACTTTGAGACTTCGCCATGGGGGTCTCACTGTCACTCGCCAGTTCGGACAGCACACCGCCCAACAAAACGGCCATGGCGCTCCAAAGCCCCATCACAATGGCTAGGTCGGTGGTTCCAAAACGACGATTTGAAATTGAGTCAGCTCGATTCATTGATCTCACGCGTCGCCTCGATTGTTCGAAAGACTAGTCGAGTGTGGATCGGCACCTAAGTCCGGAAACTTGAGCGCCCTAACCCGAGAAGCTTCGACGCGAGTCGCAGAGAAAGACGCAAGTCGTTGAAGAAAGACCACCCTCTGGAGCTACAAGGAGCCTCTCCCGGGCCAGAAGTGGGTCGAAAGTTTCACGAAAACTCTGCGATTTCAGTAGTTTGTGGTTACTCCTAGGAGTTCTTTGGCTTACTTGACAACCTGTGGCGGCCTGCATATGTTGCGCACGGAATTTGGTTAAGGAATTGGGGGGGACCGATGGGAGAAACTTTGATCAACAATGGGCATGGGCCAGTGAGTGGACAACCAATGAGTGGACAAGAAGCGTCAGTCCTCATGAATAGCAACCTGAGCAACGGAGGCATGGTGACAAGCACTGTCAGCACTCGCTCGAACTCGAAAACTAAAATCATCAAGCGTTATCAGAACCGCAAACTCTACGACACACAGCAGAGCTGCTACGTCACTCTCGACGATATCGCGAAGATGATTCGCACCAACGAAGAAGTGATGGTTATCGACAACAAAACTAAAAATGACATCACTGCTGCGACTCTCACGCAGATCATTTTCGAGGCAGAAAAGAAAGCATCGGCTTACGCGCCGCTCTTCACTCTTCGCGAAATCATCCAGAACGCAAACGGTTCGATCTCGAGCTACCTTGCAAAACTGGGCGCGATTCCTCAAGACTTCGCACGCACAGAAGCTGTTGTTGCAGCTCCCGAGCGCACTTCGAATGATGACTTGAAACAGTCTTTGGAGAACCGCGTTGCAAAAGCAGCAGCGGCCGACTCTTCAGATTTCGCAAACAAGTTTGCCAGCGAAGAAACGCCAAGCCTCCCCAACTCAAACAAATCCCTCGACAACTAATTCCTTAGAAGTCGAATTAGAAGTCGAAACGTCGCCGGTATGCAAAGTACCGCCGAGCAAAAAAGCGGACCTCACGGTCCGTTTTTTTTTGCAAAAATCCAATCCCGCTTCAGCGCCGAATTAAAAACAAAAATCTGCCAACCCAATCTGTCTAGGCTCGCGACGCTCTCCAAAGTTCCGCGACCTCCGAATCGGGAAGCTCGCGTATCTCGCGGGCCGAGGCCCCGGAAGGGCCGAGCCGATGCGGTGAGCGCACGATGCGCGTGTCGCGGAACTTTGGAGAGCGTCGCGAGCCCAAACAACCAAACGGCAGATTTAAATTTTCGCTAGAGGAGGCGCCACACGACGAAGGTTTTTCTGCCGGGGAGAACTTTGATGTCTCGAGTGGATGTGGCAGTGGAACCGGGGGCGGAAAGTTCGATGCTGTAGTTGCCGGCGGGGACTGAGGAGCGCGCTATGTTGAACGACTTTGGGAGTGTTGACCACTGGCGCAGATCGGCTTGGTCGGAGAGATTTAATGCGAGCCATGTGACGGCTCCGAGAAGTTGATCTTTTTGCCGAACTTGATCAGCTACGACGGCCTTTGTCGCGATCCCCGCGACTCGCGAACCGAGCAATCTTGCGAAATCGGCATCGAGGGCTTTGATGGCGACATCGTCCACCGAATAAATCGACGCGGTTGTCGCCGTGGCGATGGCAGAACTCGGCGCAGTGGGTGTCGTCTCTTTCGCAACAGCTTCCGCCGCAGGAGCTGCAGAGCCTGTTGGTTTGAGGATCATTGTTGCGGCTGTCACCGGTGTGAAAACTGATTTTAGGTAGGGAAAACGGAAGTTTTCAGGACGCGGATACTTCCTGGGACCCCATCCATTGAGAAAAATCAAAACCACTTCGCCGCGATTTCTTTCCTTCCACTCGGGCTTCATTGAAACTTCGGGGAATGCCTTTCGCCATCGCGCGACTTCTTCGGGACGCTGCGCTTGTTGAGCGGATCGAACAAGGTCCTCACGCAGTGGCCAGTAGCCGGGCGCAACATCGTAGGCGTTTTTATAGGCGATGTAAGCATCGTCGAACTTTCGATCCGCCTCCCAGATCATCGCGCCAAGATAGAAGGCGAGCGGACTCTGATTGAATTCGCTCTTGCCGTCAGACTTCAGCTTGTAGAGCTTTTCATTCACGCGGCGAACTTCAACAAGGGCTGAATCAAGTTGTCCGAGCTCAAGAAAATTTAGCGCGTTCATTCCATTGATGAGGACTTTTTCGAAATCATCACCTTTGTACTGAACCATTGTTTCGCTCAATAGAAGCGAGCCCGTCACTTTGGAAATGGAATCGTAGTCTTTGGCGTCGGCGACGCGTTCGGCCCGAATGTACTCTCTCGAGCTTTCTTCATAACGCCCGGCCATCTGTAAAGCGGTCGCGTGGTCAAGCATGTAGACCAGCTGATCTCGCCCCTCTTCTTTTGCAAGGGGCTCAAGCTTTTTAACGGCTTCATCGGGACTCGAGGAGAAAACCCGCCGGGCTTCGTCGACTTGCTGCTGGTACGAGGCGCACGCCGATAAAAGAAGACAGCAACCCAGAAAGCCGCGACGAACTAATGCTTTCATCACATCGCCTTCATGCGGGTCCGATTTTTAGAGACCCACCGATTGTTTGCGATATTTTTTTCGAATCTGTTTGTAGTCGGTCCAAACGATAACGTTTGTTTTTAGATTCGTAAGGTTGAGCGTCACTTTGTAATAAACCGATTTGTCTTTCCCCGCCTGCTGCACAATGGAATCGAGTCGGCCATTGATAATGTAGTCCGCTCCGATTTGTCCGCCCTTACCTTTTTTTGTCTCGTCGGACATCATGCCCGAACCTTGGTAGTCGTACTCGGCCGCGACATCCTCGCGGGCTTCTTTATCAACAAACGAAACTCGGCCACCGCGCGACAGTTCCACTCGAACCATATCCATCACGGACTGGGTGTCGATGTGTTCACTGGTTTTATTTTGAAGTTTCGTCACCATGACGATCGGCGGACGTTTTGCGTTCGCGATCTCATAGCTCTTCACCATGGATTCGACCAGGTCGGCGGCGACTTTTTGCATGTCGGTCTCGGACCAGAGGTCGTTGAGATTATTTTCAGTTTCAACGTCGTCATAATTTCCGCGGACAAACTCTTTCGATCCGCACCCTGTGGCGATCAAAACACTTGGTACGAGGAAAAGTGCCAAAAGAAATTGCGCCAGAGACTTTGAGCCTGTCTGAGCGACAGCAGAGAGAAACGAGTGATTCATGCGGCCTCCAAAAATAGGTAACTTTGGCCATTCTAGCGGTTTTGGGTTGCGACCGGCAACTGAGGCGTCCCACCCCGACGCAGCCCAGCCCAAGATGTGTTCCAAATTTAGTTTCCCACCAAATTTGGCGCCCTCGTCTAAAGTCTCGATCATCAATGCGACGGTGGCCGCTCGACTGCTGCGAGAACGAATGGCAGACCATCAGGAGGAGCTCTGGGTGGTGGCGCTCTCGCCCATGAAACGGATCATCGGAATGGAGCTGATATTTCGTGGAACCGTCGACGCCTGCCTCGTGCATCCGCGAGACATTGTTCGTTTCCTCTGCCTTTCCGGGGCTACAAGTTTTTTAATGGGTCACAATCATCCCAGCGGCGTTTTGGAACCGTCTGAACAGGATTGGGCGTTCACCGGCAAAATCGCAAAGCTTGCTGAACTGATGGAAATCCAACTTTTAGATCATGTGATTGTCGGAAAAAAAGGACATCGATCGCTAGCGTCTTTGCGACCGCATTTGTTTAGCGCGTGCTTCCCTGGTCGAAAGAACCTGGTTGGCGGCCGCGACGCTGAAGCGCCTCGACCTCGATGACGTTGAAATCTTTGTCGAGCTTTACATTTACGCCGTCGCGTCGGGCGTTTTCTACGAATTCCCGCACGTACTCGGCCTGAACGCGTCGATCAAACTCTTGCTGATCTTGTTGGTCCTGGAGCCCGTAATGAATTCGCGCGTCGGGGTGATCAACCGGAACGGGCTGCTTTTTCGTCGCCGATCCGTAGTTTTGATGAACGTAGTTTTCCTGCATCAGAGGAACGCCCGACATCATGGATCGATCCACTGACTTTGTCGCAGAAGATTCAATTCCAGGCGCCGAGAGAGAGTTTTGGATTTCCACCGCCATGCGGTCGCGATTGAGCTTATTGCCCAGCTGAGATCGATAAAATTTTACTTTGGCTTCAGTTTCTAGAGCCGCTCGGGCGGCGGCTGATGTCGACGGATGTCCCATCGGATGAGCAACAATATCCGATCGCTGAATGTGCATCCAACCAAGTCCCATCATAAAAGCGGCCGCCAGCACAAGTACGGGCCCAAGCCACCACTGCGTTTTTGCCGCATCGATGGGCTCGGAATCCAACCTCTTGGCAGGCTTATAGGGTGATTCCGAAATGACAGTTCGTAGCGGAGGTCGGCCAGAGGAGTTTGTTCTGGTCGCAGAGAAATTCGTCGACGAAAAGCTTGGAGGTCTTGAAACTGCGGCGGGAGACATCGACCGGTTTTGATGTGTCGCTGAACCTGTCGGCTCTGTCGGAGTATGTGTCGGAACCGCTGTGCCAGAAGTTGTGCCAGAAGTCGAACCAGAAGCCGTTCCTGGCGACGCACTCGACGTCGTGGCCGTTGAGTCTGTCAAACCTAAATAGCGCATCTCTTCCGAGAGATGTCGATTCGACGATGACGAAGCCAATCGCTGAAGCGTTACAGGTGCGGGTTTGTTTTTTTTCCGGCGCTTAGAGCCCATAGATCGCTTCAAATCCTTTGTCTCAAAATGAGACGCGCTGAAGACACAACGGCCTTGTTGAGATCAGTGTCTCGTTATCGGCCGCTTGGCTTTAAGTCTTAAGACTTCAGAAAAATAAATTTTAGAAATTCGATGATGGGACTTGGGGCGTATCGCCAGTCGCGGCTTTTGGTCCCTCGACGGGAATTTCAATGGTGAATTCTGTTCCCTTACCTGGCTCCGAAAAGACGCGGATGTCGCCGCCGTGTTTTTTCACGATTTCATAGGAGATACTTAGCCCCAACCCGGTGCCCTGACCGACATCTTTCGTCGTGAAAAAGGGGTCAAAGATTCTCTCTAACAGGTCGACTTTGATTCCAGGACCCGAGTCGCGGATCGAAACCTGGACAAGTCCTTTGGGGTTTTCTGTGAGGCGAATCCAAACGTCCCCCTCCCCTTCGATCGCCTGAGCCGCGTTTGAAATAATATTCATGAACACTTGGTTCATCTGGCTGGCGTAACAAAGCACTTCGGGCACTGGCTGAAAATCCGTGTGAAGACGAACCCGATTTTTAGTTTCACCCTGGAGAAGCGACAACGTTGTCTCGATTCCTTCTTTCAAATCGACGCGCTTTAGTTTTGCTTCGTCCAATCGCGAGAAGTTTCGAAGCTTGACCACGATATCGCGCATTCGACGCGCGCCCTCTTCGCTAGAGGAGATGAGCTTGGGAAGATCTTGTTCAATAAATTCATAGTCGATTTCTTTTTTCGCTCGGTCGAAATCAGCTTTGCTCGAGGAGGCAGCTTCGATCACTCGGTGAAGCTTTTCGACGTAGTCCCGAAGAGTCGACATGTTCGAATAAACGAATCCAATCGGATTGTTGAGCTCGTGAGCAACGCCGGCCACAAGCTGTCCGAGGCTGGCCATTTTCGCAGTGTGAACAAGGCGCGCTTGAGTATCTCGAATTTCGCGATTGGCCTGTTCAAGCTCAGTGATTTTTGCCTGAAGCTCGCGACGCGCCAAGTGGATGCGGTGAGACATCTCATTGAAACTTTCGGTCAGCACTCCTATCTCAGTCTCGGTCGTCACCGGCATCTCAATAGGACCTTCGCGAACGTCCATTGTCTGAAGAGCTTCAACCAGATCATTGAGCGGTCGAAGAACTATTTTTGAAGTCACAAGCGCTGTGAAAATCAAAAGCAAACCCACTGCGCCGATGACCGTGAAGAAGGCGTAATTGATATTTCTTAAAACCGACTTCGTCTTCGCTTTCGAAGCGCCGATGCCGACGAAAAAGAACGAGTCCCCCCATTTTACTTTTGAAACCATGAAGCCAAAGGGCTCGTTTCTCAAGGTGAGGTCGAAGACGGCTTCTTCTTTTTCAACCATGGCTCGTGCATAGGTATCTTTGGGGTAAAGAAGTATATCCGAATGACTTGATCCGACGATCACGCCGCGCGAATCAAATAGAACCACTTCTAAAGCGAGCCGCTTTTTTAAATTGTCTAAAAATGCGGGCCCCAACGTCACGATCTCTTCAACAGATCCGGCAAGACGGTTGGATTTAGTTTCAAGTTTGATGAGTGAAATCAGATCAAGACTGTTGCTTGGTCCCACATCCGCCACGGCAACTTGGCCTTGGCGCTCCAAAGCCGAGCGATAGGCGTCGCTTAAAAATACTGGGGGATCCGGCGTACGAGCCACTTTTCCAGCCATCGCTTCGTCTTGAGAAACGACGGCGATCTGCTGCCCCTCCCTATCAAAAATACTGAGAGCCGAGACGAGAGTGTTTGCGATCAGCGTCGGCGCGATTTCACGGACCTGCGAAATATTGCCAGTGGAGAGATGAAAGAGAAGCTGCGGATCAGACCGCAGTCGCGCACGACGGCTAGTAATGTAACGTTCATACTCAGAGATCGTCGTGGTGACTTCTCGCGAGTTGGCCCGAAGTCGCTGAACGAGCTCGTTGTCGATGGCTTCTTCGTACTTCACCAACGAGTAGCCCGTCACAAACATAAGGGGCACGAGGGAAAGAACTAAAAACCAAATCAGCAGTATCGTTCGAAGCGAGCGCTTCGGACGTCGATTTTTAAAAACTCGTTTTTCTTGCACTCTTTTAGCTTCCGGATTCGATCCATAGGATAAATCGAACCTGCCCCTCGGGCATCACGCGAGGGTGAGGATCCTTCGAGATCCGGACTGGACCATAGACGCGAAGGTTCTCAAGCAGCTTCTGTTCGTTCATTTCAGGAATCGTGAAGTGATAATAGCGTCCCGATCCACGCCGCCAACCCAACTCGACCTCTCCCGCTTTCTCGGCGCCAAGCTCTTTGACCTGTTGAGTGATTTTGGGGGCGATATCTTCAAGATCTGAAAGTGTCATGAAGGCACGGTAGACGAAACTTCGCGAAGCCTTTGTCGCTGCAGCAGGTGCCGACGGTGGCGCCGGCGTTTGCGAGGATACGGGCGCGTTTGTCGCCACCGATTTTGGGGGCGGTGCCGCAACAACAACGACCGGCGTCGGTGGTGGCAATACGGGAGGTGCAGGAGCGATGGCGCCAGAAGCCTCTGCCGAAAATTCTTCGTCGCCCGATCCTTCCAAAGGCCCCGACTCTTCATCCTTCGTTTCGGTTTCGACACTTGCAACCAAGCCGTCATCACCTTTTTTGGTCTTAGTTTCGACACGCGCTATTTCAATTGTGCTCGAGTCAAACGTCGGCCCAGTACGAAAGAGCGGAATAGATTTCCACGGAATCAAAACAACCATGGCCGATGTGCTGATCGAGACCAGCAAAGCAACAATCGACCAACGCAGAGAATCCGGCCACTCGGACCATCGCGCCAATCTTTTTGAGAGCGAAACAATATTCTCAGCTTGGGCGAGTTCGGACATCACGGTGTCAGTGAGTTGCAGGGACTTCAATGATTCCGCGTAAGCCATTCCTCGCCGGATGGATTCCAGCAGGTTTTGGGTTTCAATATCATCTTTGATGAAAGCTTCGATCGCTGCTTTCCGTTCCGCATCGAGCTGCCCCGTTGCGAAGTCGAAGAGCATCTCATTGGCGATGAAAGGCGTCAGTTTCCTCGGTTCGCTCATCGAACTCCGCCCCGCGCAACAAGGCCCAGCTGCCGAACACCACGCCCCAAACGATACCGGATAGTACCAATCGATGTTTCAAAACCGTCGGCGAGTTCGGCGTCACTTACAGACAAGACAATCGATAAAAGTAAGGTCATCAGGTCTTCGTCCGACGCGTCTTTTTGAAAACGCCGCCAGGTCTGAAGATCGACACTTGTCCGTTCGCACCACAAGACTTCAGCTTCGGCGTCCATTTGAGAACGCGATCGTTGCCTGCTATGCACCCGCCAAGATTCAAGACAGGCCGTTATCACCGCCGACGTCGGTATCGTTATCGGCTCGATGTCTTTTCGTGAAATATCAGGGAAATCAGCTTTTAGCCGAGCAACCGCACGACTTGCTGCTGTAAGCGCGAGGCGCTCGTCCATGAATCCGAGGAAAAAGAAGAGCCCGATCGCTCGGGACTGCTCTTTTTTCAATCTGTACAAACCTGCTTATAGAGGTCGAACTGATCGAGAGCTTTTCCCGAACCGAGTACGACACACGTGAGCGGCTCTTCGGCGATCGTCACCGGAAGTCCCGTGCGTTCGCGTAGAAGAATGTCGAGATTGGCGAGAAGCGCCCCACCACCGGTAAGCACAATTCCGTTGTCGACAATGTCTGCGGCAAGTTCAGGGGGAGTTTTTTCAAGCGCTGTGCGAACGGCGTCGACGACTTCGCTCAGAGGATCCATCAGGGCATCGTTCACTTGCGAGGATGTGATTTCGATGGTCTTCGGCGCGCCGGCGACTAAGTCGCGACCTTTGATTTCCATCACGCGCTCTTCATCAAAGGGATAAGCGTTTCCGATTTGAACTTTGATTTTTTCAGCGGACTGTTCGCCGATCAGAAGATTGAACTGGCGACGGACGTAGTTGACGATCGCTTCATCAAACTTGTCGCCGGCGACTTTGATCGACTTGCAGTAGACAATACCGTTCAAAGAAATAACGGCAACGCCCGTCGTACCACCACCAATATCGACAACCATATTGCCGATCGGTTCGGTGATCGGAAGTCCCGCACCGATCGCGGCTGCCATTGGCTCTTCGATCAAATAAACTTCACGTGCACCGGCCGAGAATGCCGATTCTTTTACGGCTTTCTTCTCCACCTGCGTGATTCCGTAAGGAACGCAGATAATAATGCGAGGACGAATGAACGATTTTTTATGTCCCGTCGATTTCGAAATAAAATAACGAAGCATCTGCTGCGTGACTTCAAAATCCGCGATGACTCCGTCTTTGATCGGTCGAATAGCGACAATCGATCCCGGAGTTCGTCCCAACATTTCTTTTGCTTCTTTACCGACAGCAAGAACGCGGTTCTGCATACCGCGATAGTTTTTTTGAACCGCAACAACCGATGGCTCGTCGAGAATTATGCCATGACCTTTCGCGTACACGAGAGTGTTCGCGGTGCCGAGGTCGATAGCGAGGTCGTGCGAAAAATAATCGGAAACTTTATCGAAAAAACTCATTTCAAAATTCTAGGTCTCGTCGGAAACATTGGTCAATTCCGAGGCTTAGAACTCGCTAACGCAAGTGGTCGTGCTTTCTGGTCCGGCTCAGCCTTCGCGCCATGCAAACTCGCTCTTCAAGTAGTCATGCAGGGCCTGAATTTGCCGCAGGCGCTCTTGCTCGGACCATCCGATTTCTTCTTGAAAAGCTTTGGAAATGCACTCAACAAAAGGCAATCCGTGATCTGCTCGAGACAACACCAGGGGAACACGTCGAGAAAAGAAATCGACAAGCGCGTCACACATTGTCTCACGAACGGCGTGCTTCGCCTCCATTGTCCACATTCTCTCGTCCGCAGAAAAACTTGGACCCGGGTCAAATCTTAAAATTTGATCGACCTCGCTGGCGTGACGCTCGACCAAAAGACTGACGGTCGTCGCAGGAAGCCCGGTCGCAACGCAGTACTGCTCAATATTTCGGCGAGCCGTAGCGAGCCTGTCGACAGATGCCAGTGGGTTCAGAGGGACTTCCGTCTGCGGCCGTCCAAATCGAACTCGGTCTTCAACAGTGAAGGCGTCGAGTGTTGCTTCAACGGCATCAAGCGCCATGCGTCGGTAAGTCGTGTACTTTCCGCCCGCAACAAAAGTCATGTTTCTCTCGTCGGTGTAGATCAAGTGCTCTCGCGATGTCTTTGATTCTGTTTCTGAGCCGTCATCGACCAGCGGCCGCACGCCCGCATAACTTGCGACGATATCGGCCTTCGTGAGATTTGCGCCGGGGAAATAGTGGCCCGCGACGCCAAGAAGGTAATCGACGTCGTCTTTGGTGACCGAAACATCTTTCGGATCACCTTTAAAATCGGTGTCCGTTGTGCCGATGATGAACATTTCATGGCGAGGGATTCCGAAAACGATTCGTTTGTCGTTGTCAGCGGCCATGACGATCGCATCCTTCACGTCGAATCGCGATCGATTGAATGTGAGGTGCACACCTTTTGAGGGTCGCAAAACTTTTTTCCACGTCTTCAAAAGATCAACGGCGACCGAATCGGTCCACGGCCCAACGGTACTGACAAAGTGTTTGGCTTTGATCTGAAATTTTTCATTTGAAACTTTGTCGTGAGCCACCATCGCCGTCACTTTTCCGTCCGAAAAAATGGCGTCAACGGCCTTCACACGATTCGCGACGGTGGCACCAAGACTCACGGCCGAGCGAAGCGTTTCATGTACAAGTCGGTCGTCGTCCATGTAAGCGTCACTGTAAACGTAACTTCCCTTAAGACCCTCTGGCTGAAGGAGCGGGAGTCGCGCCACTGATTCGCGGGCCGAAAGCTTTTCGTGTGGTTCGGGTGCTTCAAAAAGAGAGAGTGCATCGTACGCCCACATACCAAGACCCATCATGAACATGCCCACACGCTGGCCATTGTAGAGCGGCAGAACGAAACGAAGTGGATGGACGAGTGTTGGAGCAATATCGAAAAGAAGTGCGCGCTCGCTGAGAGCTTCAAAGACCAAATGAAATTCGTAATTTTCAAGATAGCGAATTCCGCCGTGAATCAGCTTAGAGCTTCGAGAACTTGTTCCGACCGCAAAGTCTTCACCCTCAATGAGCGCCACTTTCATACCGCGCGAAGCCGCATCGCGAGCCACACCGGCCCCCGTGATGCCGCCGCCAATGATCGCGAGATCAAACTCCTCGCTTTTCATTTTTGAAATCATCTTTGGTCGGTCATGAACGGAGAGACGAAGACCCGTGTTTTTCATTGCGGCTTTCTGTTCGTCAGTTGGACGTTTTGGTCGTGGCAAATTCAAGGATATCACTTTCGATCATCCTCCCATTGCGCAAACGAATCACGTCGCTGAGGCTGGGGTCAGATTTTGCTGGATTAAAGTCCATAAGGACTCGCTGCATGTGCTTCTCGCGAGAAATGCGAATCATCGTATCGACAAGTTCAGAGGCGAGAACCGAAGTCTCGGCTTCAAAGTGTTCTATCCACACGGTCTGTGTGAAACCTCGAAAAAACAAAAAGGGTTGCGCCAAAACGTACCCCAGAAGTTGACCCGACGACGCGTCCCGACGCGCCATCGACCAACCCAGTCGCAGGTAATGCTCTAAAGATTCCTTCCGCCACGGCGCAGACCACTCTGCGAAGGGGTCCTTGGCGTCCGCTCGCCGCCTGGAAAAGGTCAAAATCTCGTCTTGATCTTGAGGCGAAAGAATTTGCAGTTCGGGAAATCGTGGATTTTCTTGATCGGCCATGCGCGCTCGCTCATTCTGATCTTTTTAAGTGTGTTGGGAACTACAAGGTTCGGGGGCAATATTTCAAAGCGAGTCGATGCGGTCAATGAGTTCAGTTCTGGTTTATGGAGTGATATCGAGAGCTGTATCGCGCGGGCGACCAGTGTCACGCCTCCTGGCGAGCGCCCTCTGGCCGTTTTCGATGCCGACGGAACATTGTGGGATGAAGATGCGGGTGAAACTTTTTTCCAGTGGCAGCTTGATAATTGCGGTTTCAAAAATCTACCGGAGGATCCGTGGGCGCACTACAGAAACTGGAAAAAACGTGATCCCCACGGCGCTTACGGATGGCTCGCACAAATTTCTCGCGGACACGACATCGCCACAGTTCGAGGCTGGGCTGAAACATGTTTCCGTGCGCACGAACCGTGGCCTGTGTTTCGAAGTATGCAGGAGCTTTTTCAAAAACTGAAGACGGCGCAGTTTGAAATTTTCATCGTCACGGCCTCAGTTAAGTGGGCCGTCGAGCCCGCCGCTTTTCATCTGCTGGGCGTCCCGCACACTCACGTTCTTGGAATCGAAACTGAAATCATCGCGACTTCGGCGGGTCCCGCGATTGTGTCTGATGTCGTGAAGACACCGATCACTTATCGACAGGGGAAAGCCGATGCACTGCTAAAGGCCACAGGCGGTCGCAAGCCCGTGTTCGCTTCAGGAAATACGCTGGGCGATATTGCTCTTTTGGATATCGCCTCCGAATTCAAAATGATGATTCAGTCCGAATCGCCATTGCTTTCGACAAAGGCTGGTCTTGTTGCAGAAGAAAAAAAACTGCGCGATCACGGCCGCCCTCTCGGCTGGCGACTCCACGCCTTCCGATCTTAGGTACCTTCTTCCTTTTTGAAACGCAGCCCGTCAGTATGACTTGGGACCAAGGGGCTCGAGATTGAAACATCGTCTTGCACGAAGTGCGGATTGCCGAAAGTTTGGGATCAAGCTCCATCGTCACTTCGCTCCACCTATCGTTTGCATTAGTCTAAAAAATGCCGAGAAAACCGTTTGTAATGCAACCCGACTTTCCCTACCACCTTAGCGCTCGCTCGAACGGAAAGGATTGGTTTGCACTCGAGACCCACATCGTATGGGAAATCATGAGTGAGTACCTCCACTTTGTGCATCACTCCTTCAATGCCCGCATTCACTTATTCGTACTAATGGACAACCACTTTCATATGATTGCGAGCTTTCCCGATGGAAACCTCAGTGCAGCAATGAATTACCTTATGCGGGAAACCAGCCGTGCAATTGGCCGGTACTCGAATCGCATCAACCACGTATTCGGTGCCCGGACATTCCGGTCTTGCCTCGGTGACCAGCGCTATTTTGAACACGCCTACAAGTATACGTATCGTAATCCCGTTGAAGCCGCACTATGTGCTCGAGTGGAAGAATATCCCTTTAGCACCCTCCACGGACTCTTGGGTCTTTCGCACGAGATCATTCCTGTTGAGGAGGATACGTTGATGTTTGATCGAAATGTGACGGAAAATTTAGAGTGGCTCAATCACGCGCCGAGCAAGGAAAATAGAGACGCCATTCGCAGGGCCCTAAAGCATCCGAACTTTAAACTGCCACATCATAAATCCTCAAAACGCCGTCACCCATTGGAATCAAACCGCTACTGATTTCGCGCTATGCGCTGCAAAAGGGAAGATGGTACCTAGAAGCGGCCGGAGAGACTTAGGAAGAGAGACGTTTCGTCGTCGAGGCGCGATTCAAAAACGGTCGCTCGGCTCAGCGAATCCCCCCAAGCGACACGACGTCCATCGGAGTAAGCAAATCCAACGGTCGCGAGTATCGATTTTGAGAGGGGACCACGAAGTCCAATTTGCGTGCGGAACTCCTCATACAAAATTCGTTCGGCAGGCCCACCATTCACTTTGAAACCTTGGGGCTGCCAACCAAATCGCGCGAACACTCCAAACGGACCAACGAACGAATAGCCCGCATCAATAAAACTTGTGAAGGGCGTGAGAAGCGAAGTGAAGGACCATGGATTTGACCGAATGAGGGCGAAAAAAAATGGTGCGCCCGCCGCCCACACGCCCTGACTGGTTTCTGTTTTAAAAGATTTTGCGTAGGCAAAACCTGGAAACGGAATATTGTTTAGCGACGAGCGTGAATTTGAGTAGCTCAAAAGATAAATCCACTGCCCTTCATCGTCGCTTTTTTTTCGGCCCCAAAACAGATTTGCCGCGACGGTCGTTGCCGTTGTCGAAGAACCAAGATCAATCCCCGAACGTCCCACCTGAATGTCGCCCGTCACGATATCGCCAGACTCGAGCTTTTTTCTGAAAAAAGGTCCGACCGAAGAAGAACCGAGGTCTCTTGGAATAACGCCCGCGGTGGCCGTCGTCGCTCGGTCGCGATCAAGGCTGAGACGAGAGCCGCGAACTTGAAACGCAAAATCCGTGGTCTCGCCCGTTAGAACCGGCAAGAAGACGTCGCCCCGGAGATGCTCCACTTTTTCGTACTCACGTTGCGTCGCCACCGAGACGAAGCCCACAGATTCAAGCTGAAAAGAGCCCTTGAGCTCTTCGCCGTTCAGCGCACCGAACGGAAGCCCTTGGGAGGTTGCGTTCTCACACCACAAGCCCAGAACCAATGCGGAAAGCCCAAGTGCCGCAAGCCTAAGTCCAAATTTCTTCATTGATTCAACCCATTCATCCAGCGGTTTAAAGTCGGGTCCAAGCTCCACGTCTCGTCAGCCCTAACTAGTTCTTTTAGCAAGGAAGGATCCAGTGACTTCACCAACCGCTCCATCAAAACCACAGCAGCCGCCTCGGCGTTTTCTGTGAGATTTAGGCTTGCGACCACGGGTGGACTTTGGTTTTTTAAAAATTCGGTCCACGGAGAGCTGTTCGTTCGTATTTCGTATCCCATTGCTTTTAGTAACGAGCTCCACCGGTTCGTGCCTTCGAATGTTGAAAGCACGAACTGAACCGGTGCACGTTGCAAAATTTTAAGAGACCAGTACCGTAGAGCCAAATGGAGATCGTTCTCGTGAAGATCGGGATCAGTCGCCGCCCGGCAACTGACAACGACCGGAAGTTCGATCGAACTTAGGAACTTAAATAGCTCGGGGGAATTTTCCTCGGATCTTTTTGTTTGAAGCATTTCCTGAAGAGTCGATCGATCGGCGATCACATCGAGCCGGTAGCTAGAAACAAGTTTTGAGGCGGAATCGCCGTTGGCATAAATTCCTAAATTGAGCACATGGGTTAAAGCCGAATTCCATCGTAAAGCCCCAACATCGACAGCGGGACCGTATCTGGCTCGATAAGCTTTTGCACGAAGCTCCGAGACTGCGACCGCATCGCTGTCATTGAGAATTTTAAGAGAAAATTTGCTATAGCTGATCGACACTTCGAAAAGATTGCTCGAAGACCAAGCTGGAACTCAAGTCATTTCGTTTGATTCCGGCTGACTCCGATAAATCGAGTAGTGGGCGCGGTGCAAAGGACTAACAGAATAGGAAAGCCAAAGGTGTTTTTTATCGATGACGTCGCGTGAACGCCCGCCCCGAGCCACCACGACGATGGAATGTTGACTGAGGCACCTCTTCATATTTTCCATGGTCGTCTCGACATCGACGCGCGATCCGAAATCGTAAAGAAAATAGTACTTCGCCGATTCTTTTGAAAAGTCGAGTGTTGTGACGTCGACGTTCTCAAGCTGCGCAAGTTTAAGTCCCGCTCTGGCCATCGCCGCTTGTCCCTCTAAACAACGCTCACGAACAAATTCGTAGCCTTTGAAAAAGACGCCAGGAAAATGTCGAGTCACGACATGCGCCAACCGGCCATAGCCCGCACCCAGGTCGACGATTGTTTCTCCCGCTTGTGGTTGCAGAGTCTCTAGAATCTGACGAAGTTCAAAATATGGCGTTTGAAAAGTTTGAACAGGTGTCCCGATCCACAGTTCGCGATCAAGTTTCGAGTGAGCCGAGTACGTTCTATTCTGGAGAAGACCACGCTCGACGTTTTCCGCCGAAATCCCCAGCCATTGATCGACAGCAGCTGAATGACTTTTACTGCAGTCCTGAATTGGGAATGGGTCGGTCGGGTCAAAATTCGGTTCTGAAGCGCTGTCATTCGAGCCCAAAAATCCAACCCTCTCCATTTTTTTTCGGCGGAATTTTCTGTCCTGAAAATCCGCCGCTTGACCACAGGTGCACGGCAAGAACCACCGCATCGGCCTGATCCGGTGTGCACTTATTAAGAATCTGAGACGACGGAAGTTTTAGCTTGCGAAATTTCGCTTTCAAAGCGGGAAAAAGAAGTGTCGGCTCCCGCCGGGTAAATCCCGTCAGAACTCTCCAAGAATGCGACGGGTAACCCTCGCCGATGTTCGCTTTTTTTAGTGGCTCGTGACTCCAAAGAGAAAACCATTCGTCGCCCTCAGATAGATCAGCACCAAGCTCGGTCCAAATGCGAAAGGTACCCGTCTGAATATTTCTTTGATACGGACGCGCACGAAAGACGGAATTTGCGGAAGCGCGCTCCTCGCACTTTCGTTTGGGAAAATTCGGTGGCGTCGAATTTGTCGCAGCCTTGTAAACCTCCGGGTAGCGTTCTTTAAAGAAATTTTCGGCTACAACTCGTCCCAAGCCATGGCTTCCGCGGTACGACGATGCAGCAAGAAGCTCACGCCTTAAGTCTGACTTCGGCGATGTTCCTTCAGGCAAACCCAAAACGCAGTCGACAAGAATCTGCAGTTTTGAGTTGGAGCAAAGCCCCGGCAACGAGCTTCGGCGAAGCGAAGGAAGATGCGAGATTTCAAGTGATGTACTTTTTCCGTCGTCAATGATCCATGCCGCCGGAAGCGGCTTCGGATCACCGCCCGGCTTTTTTAAAGCGCCGGTCTGGTCGACGCCCAAAAAAACATCGCCGGTCATTTTGTACCAAGCCAATGCCGGACGTATTTTCCATCGGGGTCATAAACCTCGGCCTGTCTGCCGACATTGAACGAACGGTCGCGTGGATCGTTTCCAGTTCCCGAAAAGTAGGACCAGTTGCCCCAGTTGCTGGCAGCATCATAGTCCACAAGTGTTTTCTCGAAGTAATCGGCACCGACCCGCCAATCACACTTCAACACTCGAGTCAGGAAGCTTGCGACATTTTGACGTCCACGGTTGGACATATATCCCGTTTCGGCGAGCTCTCGCATGTTCGCATTGATAAATGGTTCGGCCGTTCGCCCCTCGACCCATTCCCTGAACGCTGTTTCATCGTGTTCAACTTGGTAGCTGGTCGATCGCTGCCCTTGAAAAAACTTTGATCCTTGTTGAATGGCGAGAAAACGAAAGTAATCGCGCCATAGAAGCTCGAAAGTCATCCAGTACGTCGAGTCGTTTTTTACACGCTCTTCTTCATACCTTACGACCTCTTCTTGAATGGTTCGCGCTGACAAAGCTCCGACCGAAAGCCACGGGGAAAATTTTGAGGAGTAATCTAGACCAAGAAGACCATTTCGAGTCTCCTTGTAGTCTCTAAGACCGTCATCGTCCCAAAAGTACTTACAAAGTCGCTTCAACCCAGCCGTTTCTCCGCCAGCAAATGGACTTTGCTTTAGTTCCTTCTTTCTAAGCCCAGTTTTGAGATGAGGCAATTCGGAGAGGACTTTTAATACCGATTCGGTCGATCCCCCGGGCATCTTCGGCAAACGATCCGGCGGCTCCCAAGTTGTAATGTCGGGCCAAGAAGCTTCCGCTTTTTTTCGAAACTCAGTAAAGATTTTTGGGAGCTTTTGAATTTCAAAAGGAAGTTCATTGGGTTTAAGTAAAGTCATCGATTCCGTTCGATGAACAGTCACGCCCTGGCCCACCAACCGCTCTATTTCATTTTCCGATTTGGCTTCATAAGAAGTGTGTTCATTTTGAAACCACAAATCGGTCGCAGCAAATCGTTCGCACAAGGACGGTATGACGCTCTCGGCTCGGCCTTCGAAGACAAAAAGATCTTGCCCCAAAGCTCTCAACGACTTTTGCAAATCGAGAAGACTTTCATTCAAGAATTGCTCCCGGAATGGGCCGACAATTTGATCGCCGTACATCCATACACAAATCAAAGTGGCCGCAGGGTCGCGTTCCATCGAGACGCGCGCAAGTGCTTCGTGATCGTTTATCCGCAGATCATTTCGAAACCAAAGGACATGCGCGCGAGCCGTTGAGTTCATTTTCTTCCCTGAGACGCTTCGACCTCTCGAAGCAACGTCGCCAAAGCCCATTCGATGACTTCGCCGATCTGCTTTCCAGAATAACCAAAATCCGTTCGAAGGTCGTACCAGAGCTTCGCATTGACCAGAGAGGCCATCAACGCAAGCTTCACTTCGCTGTCCGGGTTTAGTTTAATTTTTCTTTCTTTCAGGATTTGCTCAATCAACAGACTGTTGAATCGTCGACGAAGAATTTCCCGGGCTTGGCGCCCAAAGGACGAAAACAAATACGCAATCACGAGGTCACTGTTCCGATCATAGACTGAGAATGTGTTCTTCGCGAAAGCCAAGAAGCTCAGTTTCGCGAGCTCACTGACGCTGCTAGAAATAATTTTTGTCAGGTAGTCATCCGTCGCGCGATGGAGCTCCTCTTTGTCTTTGAAGAGCCGAAAAATCGTCCGCAGTGGAACTTTTGATTTTATCGACACTTCCTTAAAAGAGACATCGGCGCCGCGAGACTCCACTAAAAGGTGAACCAAAGTTTCGATGATTGTTTTTGAAACAGCCTCCGACTTTTCGCGACGTGAGGACAGATCATAACTTCTGGGTTTCTTTTGTGTTTTAACTTTTTTCAGAACTTTGCGTTTTGCCACAAACTCTCGTTCCCTTCGTCTCGAATTGACTCGAAGATAGCATGCGCTTGTGAACTGAACTTTTCAATGGTAGTTTGTTTTCGTGGCACCAGAAGTGTCACTAATTTAAAGGCTAAATTTAGCCGGGGGATCTCAATGAAAGTAGTAAAATTGGCCGCTGCAGGACTTTTGGCATTTACATTCGCGAGCAGCACAAGCTTCGCGGAAAAAACAGTTCAGGTGGGAGGCGCCGCGATGTATCCCTCAAAGGATATTATCGACAACGCTGTTAACTCAAAAGATCACACGACTTTGGTTGCAGCGGTAAAAGCGGCGAGCCTGGTCGAGACACTGAAAAGCGCAGGTCCGTTCACCGTGTTTGCTCCGACGAACGATGCCTTTGCGAAACTTCCAGCAGGGACCGTTGATGGTTTGTTGAAGCCCGAGGCAAAAGCGACTCTGTCAAAAATTTTGACGTATCACGTGGTCGCCGGAAACATGGATTCAAAAGCCATCGCAGCCGCTATCAAAAAGGGCAAAGGCACAGCAGAATTCACGACGGTTGCCGGCGGAAAGCTTGTCGCTAAAATGGTTGGCAAGGATCTGATCCTCACCGACGAAAAAGGTGGTTCTTCGAAAGTTCAGATCGCTGACGTTTACCAAAAGAACGGCGTTATTCACTCTATCGACACGGTTGTAATGCCTAAGTAAGATCTCTTTTAAGTTTTGATCAAGCTCTCGGCCGACCTCATCCATAGTGAGGTCGGCCGTTTTATTTATTGACGCAACGCCTTCCGTTTCATAGGTTCCCGGCCACAGGAAACTATGAAGATTTTCGCACAAGGCTTTCGAGGGATGATGCCGATCACCGTCGGAATTGTTCCGTTCGGCGCAGTCATGGGCACAGTCTGTGCGGACGCTCAGCTCAGCCTTTTTCAATCCGTTGGTATGAATGTTTTCGTTTTTGCCGGCGCCGCTCAGCTGGCCGCGATTGAACTCATGTCAAAGAATGCCGAATCCGCGGTGGTTCTTGCGACTGGACTGATCATTAACCTTCGATTTCTCCTCTACAGCGCCGCTCTCTCGCCGGTCGTTCAGAATTCCTCACCGCTTGTCAAAGCGACAAGCGCTTACCTTTTAACTGATCAAACATATGCGGTGATGTCCGCCCACCAAGACCGCTTTCAAACTAACGCCCAGCTCGTGAAGTTTTATTTTGGAGCCGCAACGTGCATGGCGCTTGCGTGGCATCTTGCTGTTATCGCCGGCTACACTTTTGGTAGCTTCGCTCCGAAGTCGTTCGCTCTCGACTACGCCGTGCCTTTGAGTTTTGTAACCCTCGTCGTTCCGACCCTGAAAAATCGAACCTACGTCTATGTTATGATTTTGTCTTTTGTTCTGGCCATTTTCCTTCGGTCATTACCGCTAAATTTAGGACTTGTCGTCACCGCATTGATCGCTCTCGCCGTTGGAATTTATTTGTCCAAACCACAGGCGAACCCAGACGGGCTCGGCGGCAGCGCATGATTGAAGCGAACTATTTCTGGATAAATATTTTTCTTTTGGCCGTCAGTGCTTTTGGTATTCGTTTCTCTGTGATCGCCGTTTCAAAAAAACTCACCATCACGGACCGACACAAAGAAATTTTCACTTTTATCCCGGCGGCAATTCTTCCCGCGATGACGTCGCAGATGGTGTTTTTCCACCAGGGCCAGGTCGGCGGTCTTTTCGGGAAAGAGCGGCTTGTGATTTTGCTACTCGCGGGCGTGGTCTGCTACTTCACCCGTAACCTTTTGGCGACGGTGGGCTTTGGCCTCGTCGCCCTCTATCTTCTCACACAACTTTAAATTCCGCTCAATTGCACGAATTGGCAGTACCCATGTTTTGGATATCTGGGCCGTTGATTTGAAAGAGATATCTTAAACCGTTCGCGTCTTCGGCGATAAGCAGGTTCGCAGAATCGACGAAGCTGTAAGCCATGCCTTTTACAAGAGGAGTCGACAGATTCTCTTTTTTTGAAATCGTCTCAAGCTCTGAGGTTTCGGCTTCGATGGCTCTTTCCACGGTGTCGGAAGCAACTGTGGTCGAATAAGTTTTTGATTCTGAATCGTAGGAAACAATCGTCATCAATAATTTTTCGCTCGCAATGTTGACCTCTATCGAAACACGCTTGTCGGCCGCAGCACAGACCTTGACTGTGTTTTCGGCCGCGAAACTGTTCACCGAGAAGAGCAGACCAAAACCGAAAATGAGCTTTTTCAATGAACACTCCAAAGTTTGAGATTGGTCATGGAGTATAGTCGCTCTCTGAATTTCAGCAACACCTCTACCGGCTCCGTGTAGCCGGTAGAGGGCTGACCAATGTTTGGCTAGTTCAGGCCGCTTGAGCTCACCCGACTCTTCGAGACGGCGCATTTTCCATGGACACAACATTTGACCTGCTGTGTCCGTAATGCTCGACAGTCTCAAACCCATTACTTCCAGCTCCCCGAACCGATGTTACCAACGCGGTCACTGCATCTGATAGCTTCGAAGCTTCCGAATTGAGTTCTTCGGCTTGAGTAGAACTCTCTTGTGCGACCGCCGAGTTTTGCTGCGTGACCTGATCGAGTTGCGTGATCGCTTTGTTGATTTCTTGGACGCCAAGCGCTTGCTCTCGGGATGCGCTGGTTATTTCGGCAATCATACTGACAACGATGCGCGCGTTCTCGTCGATTTTGATCAGAGCTTCTCGGCAACTTTCTGCTGTCGTCTGTCCGACGTTGATTTTGTCTTTTCCAGTTTCGACAAGATGTTCGACCTTTTCCGTTGTCTGCTTAACGATAGCGTTTACCTTCATCGTCGAATCCGCCAGCAGGGCGCTGATTTCTTTGGAGGCGTTGCCGCTCATCTGAGCCAAGTTCCCAACTTCTTCCGCGACGACCGCAAATCCTTTTCCATTCTCACCCGCACGTGCGGCCTCGACGGAAGCGTTAAACGAAAGCAGCTTCGTCTGGAAGACGATGTCGTTGATGACTTTTGTTTTGTCCCCGATCTCTGCGATAATTTTTACGATCTCCGCGAACTCTTTATTGCTCGTTTCCATCTGACCCAGAACTTGCTCGTTCGTCTCGCGAATTTCTTCAATCGCTTTCTGCATATCCGCCACGCTGCGCGATCCCTCATCGGAGGCGAGCTGGTTAGCATCCACAGCGATCTTTACCTTATTCGCGGATTCCGCCGTTTGACTCACCATCGATGAAATCTCTTCGATCGATGCCATGGTCTGCTGCAGACTCGCGGCCTGTTGGGTTGAAGCCTCGCTCAACTTCGTTGAAGACACGGCTCCCTGCTGGGAAGCATCAATAACTTGTTTACGCGATGAGGCCAATGCGTCCGCGATACGATTCAATTCAGAAATTGGTCGTCGAGCCAGCAAGGCGGCAATCAAGAGTGAGGCCATCGCTGCAGCGACGATACACAAAACTAGAACAGTGGCGGGCGACAAAAAATGGCCCCTTACTGAAGCGGCCTGAACTTCGTCAATCTTCTGACTAACCGCAAACACGCCGTGAAGTTTCCCGTCTTTCCAGTTCTCCATTTTCAAGCCCAGAATATCGGTGCCGTTTCCCCAGGGACTTCGTGCAGGAGCCCCATGACAATGAAGACAGCCCTGACTCTCTGAAAGGCGCACAGGTCGAAACATCGTGACGGTCGTGCCATCGTTCACAACAAGCTCTTCAAGGGCGGGATCTTTTTCGAAGGTCTTCTGAATTTCCAGTTCTTCCGCTGTCCCTAGATTTTCTTTACGTCGTGGTTCATCAGAAAAAACACGGAACTTATATTTGTCACGCTCCTGATTCTTCATACCAATTCTCATGGCGGCAACAATTGGAACCTGATTTAAGATTTCACTTTTGTCTTGATCACTCAAAGTATCCGCAGACTTATTGTTCTTTTGAAAGCGCTCGATGGTCGCTTTCAGACCGCCTTGAGTGGCAACAAAATCTTTCGCAGCGTCGAGTTGGGTGTGTATCGTCCGCTGTTTGTTGATAATTCCATTAACAAGCTGTTCGCGATCGAAATACAGAAAGCCCGTGATAGAAATTGCCGCGCAAAGAAACGAAGCGATTCCCACGATCAACAAAATCTTTCCTCGTAAACTACACCCATTAAACCAGTTCATTTTTTTCCTAGGTTCGTACTGCGAACTTTAAATTGTTGAGCTCCGGTTAAGATAAGTGGAGGAACGCCATCCACTTCTCTCTACTCTCGGACCGCATCGGAAGTTTTTGCCGTCGAACAAAGACCGCAGGAGGGATATTGACAATAATCAAGCTATGGACTGAGCCAGCACGGCGTTCTGGACTGTTTCGCGACAGGTCTTGGCAATACAATTTGAAGTATGGATCCATACGACAGTCGATGTTTGAAGTGCCATTTTACAACGGATTCGGATTGCGTCGCGTCCGGCCGCGAGCAAATCGAAATGTTGGACTCTATGAAGTCCGTGATTCAATTCGAGTCAGGTCAAAACCTACCCTTCAAGGTTAATGGCAAGCCGGGATTTTTTTGCGTAAAAGAGGGCTACCTCAAAGTGAGTCGAAAAAATGAGGGCCGTGTGACGGCGGTTCGGATCTGCGGCGAACAAGAGCTTGTCGGCTTCGCGAATGCGGAAAGCATTGATAACGGAACACTCTCTGTCGACGCCATTGGCGGAAGCGCCCACGTGTGCTTTATTCCGTTCGACGAATTTCGTACGTACGCGAATCGAACACCAAAGGTTCTGTTCGGACTGATCGAGATTCAATCACGAGCTCTCGATCACTCAGAGTCGAGAATTTCTGCGCTTTCTAATCATTGCCTGAAGAATCGAGTGTCCTCGGTCTTGAAGTTTCTGAACGACAGTTTTGGTTCACCTACAGCTCACGGGTCTTATATTGGTATCAACATCGATCGAACCACACTCGCTGAAATGGCCGGGACGATTGTCGAAAGCATAGCCCGTGTACTTTCGGAACTCGAAGAGGAAGGGATTATTACGCGCATTGGGCGAGCGATCTACATTCGAGACGAAGATCGCTTGAAGAAACTTGCCATCTAAATTTCGGCACTAGGCCTTCTCGGGCTTTTCAATTCTCCCGTCGGGGTATTTTGCGAATCGCTCAATAACCGGCCCGTGGACCATGTCGTGCCGATCCCACGGCCAACCGCCGAATTCGGTGCGCTGGTAGTCTTGTATGGTCTGCGCGATTTCTTCACGGGAATTCATGACGAAGGGACCGTGCTGCACAATCGGTTCACCGATGGCTCTTGCTTGAAGGATCAGGACTTGAGCCTCTCCGGTGGGGCTTGAAATTTCAGTCACCTTATCACTTGGCAAAATCGCACCGGTGTTCGACGCCAGCGCCTCACCGTTAACAACCAAGCTAGCTCCATCAAAGAAATAAAGACTCAAGTTTGAGTGCGACGGAGACATCGGCAATCGCACCACTCCGTCCTTCGAAAATTTCATCAGAAAAATATTTACTTCATTGGCAGAGTCGGAAGCCCAGCTATCAGGAGGCGGTGCCAAAGCTTTCACACCTTCAAATTTTCCGGCGATGACGCTGATACTGACTTTCTCTGAGTCCGTTGTTGTCTGCGGAATTTTCTCGGACCAAAACATTGTGAAGTGTGCAGGAGCAAGTTTACTTTTTCGCGGAAGATTCAACCAGATCTGAAATAGCTCGAGAGTGTTAGGCTCTGTCGTTTTTAGAAGTGGAAACATCTCGGAATGTTGAACTCCTGATCCCGCCGTCATCCACTGAACATCGCCTTCGCCATAGCGACCCGCGGCTCCCAGCGAATCCGCATGATCGACATAGCCTTTTCGAACGATCGTTATCGTTTCAAACCCACGATGCGGATGCACAGGAAAGCCCGGAACTTCTTTGCCGTGGTACATGCGGAAGCCATCTTTTTCGACGAAGTCTTGACCAATATCTCGGCCCGAAAGCAGCACAGGCTGCGGTCCAAATTTACCGTTGCCCGCCGGGTAAAAATCGTGATGATGCACGCAGAAAATAAAGGGCTCCTGGACAGGCCACTGAAAATCGAGCGGAAACTTTGTCATCGCGCTTGAGCCTTTCTCGGTTGCTGTTCCCGACGAAAATATTTTGAAGACCCCGGCCAAAAAAGCGAGACCCGTTAATGAGGCAAGAGCTGTGAGGACTTTTCGCCGAGCTTTCATGGGTTTAGTTTTCCACCCGGCACCTGGCGTGGCAACGTTTGCGGAAAAAATTCGGATATTAGATATCGGATGTCTTGATATCCGATATCTAAATTGGGGTTTGGAACAAACCGCCGTACTCTGAATACGGCTGGTGCTTCAAATCTTACTGACAGTTTTTAATTGTATCTTTGATTTGTCTTTCAAGTTCCCACTTTTTGAATTGATCGCCTTGACTAACAATGGCGCGAACTTGCGATTTCAAAGTCGCAGCTTTTTGACCAAAGGCTGAACCATCGCACTTCGACCAGATAGGCTCCCATGAACTAAAAAACTCTTCCACAAGCGCCCAACGAAGCGTTGTCCAATTAAATCCGCCCAACTGGCTCATGTAAGTGGCAAAATCCGAACCTAGTCCTGAATACCGACCAGAATAATTAGGATCAAAAAACTTCTTCTGTCCCTTACTGAATAAGCTCATGCCCGCGCAATCCGCCAACGAGCTTGCGTCTTTAAACCTATCGCAAGTATTTTTAAATTTTGCGACTTGAGAGATGGATTCAAGGGCAGAAAATTCTTGCGCAGACCAAACTTCTTTTACCGCAAGTTCTACAATCTTTTTCCGGTTCCATTCAGGCATTGATCCCATCTCACCAGCGACCTTGGCTTTTTCTCTTTGAACGAAAGCTAGTGTGGAAACCCAGAGTTCGTTCCATTGACGAACTTGATCAATGCTTGGACGCTTTTGAAGAACGCTGTTGAAAAAACTTGTTCCCCAAGATTCATAATCGGCAGCAGCCGAATTATTCTTAATTGAAATTGCCTGTTGTTTGTACTCTGCGCTCAGATTCCTCGCAAATTCCAATGCCTCTTTGTTGGCACCAAGAGATTGTCCCATGTCTTGAACAAGCTGTTTGGTGCTTTCAGCGAAAGGATCAACGGAGTTGTTCAGGGCAGAATAAATATTGCCGAGGTCTTGCGCGGGAACCTCACCACTATTCAACCATTTGATCGACAAGCCTACGACTTCGCCCTTAACAGCATTTAGGCTTGGGTATTTATTAATCTCTGTTTTTACAGTTGAAAATTTGCCGCTCCAGTCACGCAATTCATCGATGGAAATTTTAGTCTGAATAACTCGATTGAAAATATCAGATTCAAAATTCACGTAGTTCAAGTCGCGCGCTAACCCCAGTGCTTTTTGAGCTTCACTTTTATACGCACCATCCAGTTTGCTCGCGAAAAAAAGTTGATCGTCACTTGAATTAGGATTTCTTGCGAGATCATTTAAGAGCCTCGAAGAGGAAACTGGGAAAACGTCGGTTGAATTATCAACGCTTTGAATGATCTGCGCCATTCTCCCACCAGTTACATTTTGACCTTGGAAAGACCAGCCCAAGCCCATCTCTAAAACAGCATCTTTTTGTGTCTGCATATTTTTAGATTTTTCGATCTCGGATTTCAAAACGGTTAAATGTCTTGAGATTAAAGGAACAACGTTTGTTTTTCCCGCAGGATCAAGCTCTGAAGTAATGTCTTTGTTACTATTCAACGCGTCCTTAGCCAGCTTACTTAAGACATAATCCCAACCGCCGTATTGAATTTGCGACGAAGGCGCCACCCCTGAAAACAAAACCGGGATAGACGCCTTATAGAAACCTTTTTTAAAGGCAGCGTCTTCAATTTGCGCCGACAAAAGCGAGCAGGGGTTCATTACTGTTTGGGTTGAAGGAGAAAGAACCGTTGAGCTTCCTGTGCCTACGTACGCCGCAAGTCGATCACTTGCACAGCTCAATGCTTCGTCGTCGGAGAACAAAACTAAACCTGAATCTTGAATTGAATTTAGAGCATAGACAAAGCCGTTATCTTTTTTCTCTATGTTTGCAGATAAAATGAGCCGAAGATTTCCGTTGTCACTCGAATTTTTAACTCCGCCAATTTCATACTGTGGAACCTTAAGAAGCACTTCAAGCTGAAGCGTCCGCGCATTGCCGTCGAAGGAATTTTTTAAAGTTCTAGCGGAGCCGATTAAATTTCCGAATTCACTGCTGCTCCAAACAGCGTTTTGATCGCCGTCAATTTTGGCGATGGTTTTGCCGACAGAAGTATCGCTAAGTCTGAAAAGATTTGCGGCTTGATCGGACTTTAACCCAAAACGCTGCCCGATAAAAGCCTGCGCATCTTTGGAGGGCTTTAATGATTGATTCAAAAGGGCATAGAGTCCGTGCTGTACGACTTCCGATGCTCCGCTGTTACCCAAGGTCTTTACGACGGGAACTGCTGATGTGGATGTCGCTTGTGCGTCTGGAGAATACTGTACTCCAACTGTCATATTTTGATAAATCGAGGTCTCGTAGACTTTTTGACCATACAAATAGACGGCGCATGAAGAGCCTTCGCGTTTGGTTTCAGCGGTGATTGAGTAGGAATTAGAAGTTTCCTCTGCCTTTGTATTGCCGATACCAGCGAAAGAATTGTAACCGCTAATGATCGCAAAACCTTTGCCGTCCGAAAAAACAACAGATCCAGTATTACTCGTAATTAGAGCCGCACCATCCACGCCGTCTTCGGGTTGCCGATGACTGCTCAAGCCGAAAGCCTGAGACGCATCGCAAGCCTTGACGACCTTTTTTTGCCAAGCTTCAAAATTCGCCCTGTGAGTAGTGGATAACTTGTTTAAAGCCTGTTCTTTGTTTTCAGGTGAGCCACCAGCGCCGCCGTTTCCTCCGCCGCCTCCACCTGAACAAGCAGAAAGTGCCATGGCGACAGTTATCCCCACGCCCAATCGAATAAATGAATTCATAAAAAACCCCTCGCCAAAATATAAATTTGACTAACCCGACGTGGGTAACAGGCAGAGGGTTCATTGTAAATCCCGAAAAAATCGCTGCAGCCAAAGTGATTGTACCGATAGCAAACGGTCTTATTGTCCGGATCCTTTGGATATCCGATATCGGATATCTCGATATCAGATATCTGAATTTGAACTTGGGGAATTGGTGCACCCACCAGGACTTGAACCTGGAACCCTGTGATTCGAAGTCACATACTCTATCCGATTGAGCTATGAGTGCGCGGGGAATTGGACTGCGTGAGCGGTCCTGAACGTACGTAATAAACCAGGAACCGCTCTCAACGCAAAGGGCTTGCACCGTAAGCCCCGCATGACGCAGGGCTTCTGCAAAAAGAACCGGGTACCTCCGCTAGCGGAGGAGGGATTCTAGGTCGGCGACTTCTTTGGGGGCGTCGATGGTGAGGTTCTCGATGCCCGTGGCGGTGACGACGACGTCGTCTTCGATGCGAATGCCGATGCCGCGAAGTTCTTCGGGGGCGTCTTTATCGTCGGCCGGGATGTACAAGCCAGGCTCGATGGTGAACGCGATTCCGGGTTCAAGTTTCCGAGACTGAAGCGCCTGCGCGCCGTCACTGGCCGTCGCGGTTTGGTAAAGTCCCGTGTCGTGAACATCCATGCCGAGATAGTGGCTGACACCATGTGGGTAGTACTTTTTAAAGAGTAGGCGCTCGATCGCTTCCGACCGAGACACCTTGATCAACTTCAGATCGATCATAGCATCGGTCAAAAAATCGATGGTTCGATCTTGTAGCGATTTAAACAAAACCCCCGGCTTCGACGTCGCGCAGAGTTCCTTTTGGATCTCAAGCACGCGGTCATAAACTTTTCGCTGAGGCGCCGTGAACTTTCCATTCACTGGATACGTGCGCGTGATGTCGCCCGTGTAATAGCGGACTTCTGCGCCCGCATCGATCAAAAGAAGATCGCCATCGCGGCAGGTTTGATCGTTGAACGTGTAATGAAGCGTGCATGCGTTGGCACCCGAAGCGACGATCGAGCCGTAGCCTTCACGGTCGGCGTTTTGTCGGTAGATAGATCCGAGGAAAACTCCTAAAAGCTGCTTTTCGGTGACGCCTGGCTTTGTCGCTTTCATCACGTCGATGTGCGCCTGCGCGGTCACTTTACCGGCCCGGCGCATGAGCTCGAGGTCATCCGCAGTTTTGATCGCGCGAAGCTCGCCGATCAATTCCCACGAATCAAGAAGAGGCATATTTCCCCGACCCGATCGTCCGTGCGCACGCCGAACGGTTTCAAGCGAAGACAAAAATTTCGCGTCGAATTCTTTGTCGATTCCGAATCGGTAGTAAACTCGGTCCGTCGATTTTAAAAGATCCGCAATCTCTTTGTCGAAATCATTAATCAAGTAAGTTTTGTCGATTCGAAATTCACGCTCGCAACCTTCGGGTCCATAGCGAAACCCGTCCCAAGTCTCTCGCTCCATGTCTTTGGCGCGAACGAACATCACGGTCTCAGGCGTTTGTCCTGGACGGAAAACGAAAACCGATTCGGGCTCTTCCCAGCCAGTGAGATAAAAGAGGTTCGTGTCTTGACGGTAGGGATGATGAACATCGTTGTTGCGAATCATTTCCGGGTGCGACGGAATGACAATGGCCGCGCCTTTCGCTTTTTCGGCAAGAAGGCGTCGTCGGCGAGAGAAAATTTCCATATTGTCGGCAGGTTTACGCATAATCTGATGCTAGCAGAATCTACAGAATGTGGATAGGCTCTAGCTATGGGCAGCACGAAAGTTTCGGCGTTGGTTTATGCGGTTGCGATCAGCTTCTTGGGGCAACCCTCGGCGATGGCCCAGTCGACAGCGCCAGATCTTATCGCCCCTTATCAGATACTTCAAAGCCGCAGCCTGGCTCTGACTTTCACAAACGGCTACTTTCTCCAAGATGGTCAAATCCTGCTGCCCGGCCAGGTCAATCGTTTCCGAGTCCACTGCCAAGCCGATCGCGGAACTTTTGACGATGCGTTTGGCGCGGTGGAAATTTACTTTTCAACGACGACCGCCGGAGCGAGCCGGGCTTTGTTAAAAACCATTCCGGACACGGCAAAAAGTCAGTCGACCCGGATTGAATGCCTCAGCGGTTCGCCGATTCGCGGGCTTCTCGATCTGCAAGTCGCGTTGGGACGAGTCGTCGAAGTCACTCGCTAGCCGCAAACGCCGTCGCCTTATCCGGCGGTTTCTGCCCAGTCTCGGGCGACCGTAAATGAGTTCTCCGGCGCGCCGCTAAAATCCGTACTGTTTCGTGAGTTTAGTTGTGAGATCCGTCGCTGCTTTTGCTCCAAGCTCAACATTCGCCCGTCTTGCATCGAAATCATCGATCGTTTTTCCGACGGTGTTCACGCTGACGATCCAGTTCACCGTGGGCGCACGAACTTTTAAGATGCGACGTCGAACTTCGGTCCACATGACGCTTGTTCCGTACTGATCTTCGGCCAACTTCCCCGACAGCGGTTCACCCGCACCAAGGACGTTCACCAGAACGATGAGATTTGCGCCTTTCGAACGAAGCCACTGCGCCGACTCTTCAACAGCATCGACACCGGCGATATGGTCGCCTGCTGGTCCCAAAAGCGGCGGGTACGGAAGGCAGCGAGACGCCACTTCTTTGAGTGAACCCTTCACCAAAATTTGTAAGCGGTCGCGGCGAAAGACCGTCGGACATCCAAACGGGACTTTGGATTTCTCAACCGCGCCGGCGGGGAAAACAGTTGCAAGATAAGAATCAAAGTCCGCCATCGAACGCGCACGGTATCCTCTCAAGACGCTGCTCGATGAAAGGTCACCTTCTTTGAGGCGGAAGGCTTTCCAATCGACGTCGTTCGCAAGACCTTTTTCCGAGTAGAAAGCGCCCATCAAGGCACCCCACTCAAGGCCCGCAACCGCATGAATCGGCAAGCGAGCGCGAGCAAATTCTCGAAGAACACCGATGTGCGCGTAGGACTTGAGGCCACCAGGCCCTAAGATCAGACCGATTTTCGGGAGCTCTTTTGAGAGAAAAGTATCACCGTCCGTCCCGGGCGGCTGGGCAGGTGGTGTTGGCAAAGCGTCGGCGCCCTCACCATCAGCATCCGGCGTGCTTGTCACCAAGGGAGGTGTCGTCATAACGGGCGGCGCAACACGCCCGCCCGTTTTTCCATCGCGCACATCGTCTCGAGTCTGAAGTGTTTGGCAACCCGACAATAGAAAGAGCACAAGAACGATCGCCAGAGATGAAAAACCAACCGACGGAATCTTCGAAAAATTAGAAAAGTCCGAGCTGCGGTACTGTTGCATAGATGAAAAACTCCCTGTTGCCATCGGATCCTAAAATGGGGCTGTCGACGTATGATTCCACCCTAAGTCCCAGCGAAGCACAAACGTCTCGGAGCGACGCTTCAACTTTCGGGTAGAGCGTTACATCCTTTACGATGCCTCCACGCCCAAGACCTTCGCGACCGACTTCAAACTGTGGTTTGACAAGTGCGACCAGTCGGCCAGCAGAGCCCGCACTGGATTCTTTAAGGAATGATGTCAGCGACGGCAAAATCAATTTCAGCGAAATAAATGAAACATCGACGACGATAAAATCAAAAAGTTCGCCACCATTGGACAAGACAATTTTTTCTTTCATCTGAGCCAGCTCGCGCGCGTTCACGCCTTCAAAGTGAGTCAATCGCGGATCTGATCTTAAGGACGCCGCCAATTGACCGTGCCCCACGTCAATACCGACAACTCGCCGAGCCCCGAGCTGAAACGCGCAGTCAGAAAAACCGCCCGTCGAAATTCCGACATCAAGAACTGTGGCGTCTTTAAAATGAGAGCTGAGACCCAAGGATGAGACGGCGCCAAAAAGTTTCTGGCCACCGCGAGAGACAAACTGCGGTCCGACCGCGGCTTCCACGTGAATTCCGGCACTGAAATCATCGGTGACAATGTAACTTGGTTTGTTGATCGGACGCTTTGCCCCGCGTGCGTCGCGCTGAAAGACTCGCCCCGTCGCAATCAGCTCTTGGGCTTTTTGGCGCGAGGGTGCAAATCCATTTTCAACAAGCCAAATGTCGATTCGCACCAGTCGCTCCTCAGAAAAAACTCAACTAACGAATGCGGTCTCGATTGAACTCGGCCAAGGCGCGAAGAGCATCTGCTTTCTGATCCCAGTCGATGATCGCTTCCAGAGCTTCGTCCGTCAGTTCGATCAAAAACTCGCGAGTTTTTTCTGGGCCCAAAAGAGCACAGTAACTTCCGCTTTCGGGTCGCTCCTGAGAGTAATCAAGAAGATCGTCCGCCACTTGGAACGCAAGGCCAAGAGCCGAAGAGAAATCCGAAAGATCTTCGATCTGATCGTCGGTCGCTTCAGAAACTATGGCCGCACCGACCGCTGCGACGCGGATAAGAGCGCCTGTCTTTAACAAATGGAGAAGTCGAAGATCTTCGAGATCCAAGGCCGTTGTTTTGGCCGCGATGTCGATCGCCTGCCCGCCAACCATTCCTTGCGAGCCCGCAGCTTTTGACAGTTCGACGACCGCACGAAGCGCCACTTCCGGCATTTCGGCATAGGCTTCACCGACGATAGCGAAGGCATCCGTCAACAAAGCGTCGCCCGCAAGAATCGCTGTGGAATCATCAAATTTTTTGTGATTGGTCGGAAGACCCCGACGAAAATCGTCGTTGTCCATCGCAGGCAAATCATCGTGAATCAATGAGTAGGTGTGCACGCACTCGACCGCCGCCGCAAACGGAAGAACGCGCGCGCGGTCGGCGCCCAAAGCGTCCGCCGACAAAAGAGCTAAGGTCGGTCGAAAGCGTTTCGCGCCCTCTTGCAAAAGTGAATAGCGTATTGAGGCCATCAGTCGCTGCCATCCGGGCGCGCGTTCAGCGTCCTCGGCGAAGAGCTCGCCCAGCAAGGCGTTCACGTCTCTGGCAGAGCTCTCCATCAGGGCATCAAGATTCACGTGGGAAATGTCGCGGTCTCCGATTTCAATTGTCGTCATCAGAATCACTTTCGCTGAAATCGCGTGTCACAGGGTTGCCATCGGCATCCACCGACAAGAGAAGCTTTACTTTTTCTTCAGCCACCGTCAGTTGCGACTGGCAGTCGCGAGAAAGCTTTACGCCCTCTTCAAAAAGTTTCAGCGAGTCATCCAACGACAATTCGCCCGATTCCATTTTGCCGACGATGTCTTCGAGACGCTTTAGCTTTTTTTCAAATTCCATTATTCCCCCAGGCCATTTCTACTTCTGGCCTATTTCCCTAGCGGATTTCAACCACCGAAGCTTCAATCGAACCTTTTGCTAATTTCACAGAAACGACGTTACCAATGGCGACACTGTCGGACGCGACCAGCGCGCGATTTTTGAAAGTGACCAGAGCGTAACCGCGATCCAAAACTCGGAGCGGGCTCAACCCGTCGAGCAGCGCTGCCGCGCGCACAAATTTTGATTTCAGTGTTTCAACACGTCGGCGAAGCCGCGAGCCGAGGCGCTCATCGATCATTTCAAGCGCTGTTCTTGTTCGGTCGATGGATTCAAAAACGGATCTCTCCAAACGATCAATCAAATCATCGCAACGAAGGATGGCGTCTTCAATACGCCTACGGGGATCGACAAGAAGTCTTTGAGCCGTGCGGGCCCGATCGCGACACCGATGGATTTTTGTTTGAAAAGCCGTCGCTACCGCTCTTTCAAAATGTCGAATTGTCTGAACAAGCTCGCTGGCATTTTTTGCCACAAGTTCGGCCGCCGCCGAGGGTGTCGGCGCACGAAGGTCCGCTACAAAATCCGCCATTGTGAAATCGACCTCATGGCCAACAGCCGAGATCACTGGAACTCGGCTCGCCACGATCGCTCGTGCAACAGCTTCTTCGTTGAACGACCACATATCTTCGATCGATCCTCCGCCGCGACCAACGATCAAGACATCGACATCCTTCAATCGATTCGCAAGGGCAATCGCTGCGACAATTTCGCCCGTGGCTCTGACCCCTTGAACCGAACAAGGAACAATCGTAATGCGTGCGGCTCGGTAGCGTCTGGCTAAGACATTCAGCATGTCTCGAATCGCAGCGCCCGAGGGCGACGTGACGATAGCAATATGTTTTGGAGCCGCTGGAATTGCACGTTTTCTTGAAGACTCGAAAAGCCCTTCGGCTTGAAGTTTTCGTTTTAATTGTTCGAAGGCTTTTTGCAAAGCGCCCGCGCCGACGGGCTCCATCGATTCGCACATGATTTGATAGTTGCCGCGCGGTTCGTAGACAGTGATTTTTCCTCGAACGACAACTTCCATTCCGTCTTCAGGCTTAAAGCGAAGCTGGGAATTATAGCCTCGAAACATGACCGCACTGATCTGCGCGTCTTTGTCTTTCAAACTAAAATAAAAGTGACCCGACGGGTGCGCTTTGAAATTTGAAATTTCGCCTTTAAGCCAAATGAGGGAAAAATCAGATTCAAGCCGACGTCGAATCAGTTTATTGAGAGCGCCCACCGTTAAAACTTGCGGCTCGTTCGACTCGCTCGTCTCGGTTGGCGCCTTGGGCGGCGCCGCCGGCGACGCTGCCATCGACGATGTCGATGTCGACGAATCAGAACCTTCGACCGATCCTCCAGCCGAAGGCCCTGATGATTGCCTCATTGGTTGGGATTCGGAAACCAGCGCCGTCGCAGAATCAGTTCCCGAGGTCGACGGCGAAGAAACCGTCTTCGCCGGTTTTGTGAAATCGAGTTTCGACCAATCCGACCATCCGAGCTGCACGGACTGAGGCGCGCCAGAATTTGACGGTGAAGCTTTCGACTTCGCAGATTTCGACTTTTTAGGTTTTTCTGTCTTGAACGTCACCGGCGCGAGACTATAAAGGGCGCGGCGACTCTGTCAAAGAATGACAAGTAGCTCTTAGGTTGTTCAGGATCGATGTCCGCCCCTCGTCACCACGGCGAAAAATCGACTATGTCCAGAGATCCTGAAGAATCCAGATGCCGCCGGCGAAAAGACAGACCCATGCCAACGGTAAATGTGAGAAAAATCGTGTGCGGTGCGGCTCCGGAAGGCGCGTTTCGGCTAGCCTTAAAAGCGCTGGCTGATTGAGCACGAAAATCATGATGCACCCGTAGGCAAACGCGACCCAAGGTACCAATTTGTCAAGTGTGTCGTGAAGTGCATGTGGCGCCATATAAATCCATCGGAATAAAAAAAACGTCTCTAAAGCGATCGCGACCTTCGCCTTAGGTCTAAGAATTCGACGATGGGAATGGCTGCGTTTTGATTTCTCACAAGACTTCCGCAGCCGCTCTGGTATTCTGGGCTTGGGTTTGTTGGCATTAGCCTCCAGACAAAAGAGACCCTACAAGTTTTAATTTAGGGGACTGTCCCTGGTGATGGTGTGCAAGCTCGGGCCTTAGGGCATTCGAGAAGCCTGAAGTCGCTAAATGGTCGCCCACCTTAAACACCACGGGTCTCTCTGTCTGTTGAGCGCCAGCGAACCCTTTTTTTTGGCATTCTCAAATTGAGACACGCGACTGGCCTTACGTCGAAGACTTATACGGAAGGACCTTAAACGGCACCGCGCTTGCTGTTAATCTTGGTGAACCAAGTTTAAAAGCCAGCAACAGGGAGCTAAGTCGCATGAATCGTTTCTCACGAAAACAAACGGTGTCGAAATTCACGACAGCTGTTCGAGAGACCGTCGATTTCTTAACCGCCTTCGCCAAAGCTTCGGCGATCATGACTGCCGCTGTTCTGTTGATCGGGGCAAATTCGGAAGCGCAGACAGCAGCTTCAAAAGGTGATCTGCAGATAGCGCTCGAGCAGAGGAATGCGGCTTGTGGTAAACCTCAGTCAGATGCCGCGAACAAAGCCGCTTGCGAAGAAGCTAAACGCCTTGTTGAAGCGAAAGGCGGGATCGACACCTCCAGCAGATGCGAACAACAAAAAGACGAAATCGATAAACTAATCAGTTCCATCGCCAAATCTTGTTCAGCTGCGAAGGGCGGACGCGATATCGACACGTGCTACAAGAAGCTCAATGATTGCAAAACTAAAGAGACAGATCTCGACGATATTGATCCAGAAGACGAAGATAGCGACGAAGCCTATTGCAGTCGAATTACGGCCACTGAGTGCCCTGGCATTGCCAGATTTAATGAAGATGTCGATTACATTCAAGACCGCAAAGACGCAGAAACCGACCGCAAAGAAGCAAAGAAAGAGCTCGATGCTTTGATGGACGACGAGCGCGACATAAAAAAAGATTTGGCGAAACAGCAGCGAGAAATCCAGGAAGAGCAGCAGACGGCGGCCTATGAAGCTCGGCAGCAAGAGCGAGAGATATCTAATAGCTTAAAAGACGCTCTTAAAGGCATTTCGGAAAATCAAAAGAAGGCTTTTGAAAATGTGCAAAAGGCCTACACCGAGATGGACGCGCAATATATAAAAATGCGTCGTGAAGTACGCCTCACAGGAGACGCTGTCGCTCAAGCCGAAGACGATCTTGAAGAATCGTGCCGCGGGGTCGCCGAGAAAAAATACAATGAAGCCGAAAAAATTCGTCTTGCCGCTCAAAAACAAGGGCGCTCAAACGTTGGCGCAGCCGTTTCCGGATCAACGAAGAGGAAGCGAGCCATCAAAGCCAAGGCACGCCTCATTGATTACACCGCGTTTTTCAACGAGTGCAAAAACGGAACTTCGGCCGAAGGAGCCTCTGCAAGAAACAAAATAAAAACAGCTCTGCGTGCAAAGGCGACGAACGATGCTTTGCTTTTAGAGCAAGCAGCCCTCATCGAAGCCGAACGTGAGCGCATGTTGAAGCAGATTCAAACTATGGAGTCGGATGCCACCAACCAGCAATCAGAAGTGGTTGAAGCGATTAGCGAACAGCTTACGGCGATGAATGAGAAACGGACGCTGGTTGCGCAGCAAAATCAAAGTCGGATCGCAGAGTTTCAGCAAAATCAAAATGCATCCCTTCAGTCGACACAGCAGAAGATCGCAGCCGCCAACCAAGAGCACATGAAGACACAAAAAGAGAGCAGCATTGCATCAAAAAGATTCGAATGTGCTGGGCCGAATGCTAGGCGATCAAGCGCGGCTCGCGAAAAAATTGCCGATGGTTTTCAAAACGGTATTGTCGACATTCAAAGATTGGACGATCGATGTAAAAAATTAATGAGTTGCCCGGCTGAGTCAGGTCCTGCTTCTAAAGATGCGACCACCGCAAACATTGCCGGATGCATAAAAGCAGCGGCCGCATTAAAAGCGTCGGCCCCAGGCACGGGAGCCACGGGTTCAAAGAGTGGACGAACCAACAGATAGTTGATTGTCCTAATCGTCGGATTCGCACCTCATCGCTCCAATTCTAGCGCACCCTGACACGGTGCGCTTTTTCATGTGTTTATCGACAGGTTCTTAGACCTTCTGTTGAGGCCTTCAAGCGCTTTGCGATACTCTCTTAGCTCTATGAAAAAGATCATCGCTTCCATGCTCGTTGTGCTTCTTGTTGGTGTGGCTGCTGCCGCCGCATTCTTTGTCTCGATAACAAGCTCGCTGCCGCAAATTATCCAGGTCAGTGATTACAAGCCTCTTCTTGTCAGCGATGTTTACGCGCGCGGTGGGGAAAAACTTGGGGAGTACTTTCGCGAGAATCGAAAGCTTGCGCCGATCGATACCATTCCAAAAATGTTGATCGACGCTTTTTTGGCGATTGAAGACCGACAATTTTACGAGCACAGCGGCATCAACTATCTTGCGATCCTGCGCGCCGTGATCACCAACTTCACGGCCGGCCGCTCGAAGTCCGGCGCTTCGACCATCACGCAGCAGCTTGCGAAGCAGCTCTTCTTGTCGCCAGAAAAAACGTACACACGAAAACTTCGCGAAGCGATTCTCGCAAAGCGCCTCGAAGAGAATCTTTCGAAAGACGAAATTCTGTTTCTTTATCTGAACCAAATTTATTTTGGCTCAGGCGCTCATGGTGTCACCGCTGCTGCGGAAACTTATTTCCGAAAAACTCTCGATAAACTCACGGTCGCCGAAATGGCCATTATCGCGGGCCTTCCCCAGCGGCCCACCGAGTACTCCCCGATTGCCAATCCGAAACTCGCCAAGCGCCGTCAGCGCGAAGTTTTGAATGCCCTTGCGGCCACGGGTAAAATCACTCAAGAGGAAGCTGATAAGGCGTTTGACGAACCGGTCACTGTTTATCTTTCGAAAGACTACAAGAGCGTTGCGCCGTTCGCTGTCGAAACAATTCGCCAGATGCTCGTCGCCAAAATCGGCGAGAACAAAGTCCTCGATGAGGGTATTCGCGTCTACACGACCATCGATTTCAAACAACAAGAGGCCGCGCAAGAGCAGGTTCGTTCAGGCCTTCGCGAAGTCGACAAACGACAGGGCTACCGCGGACCACTTCGTCGAATCGAGAATCCGGAAGACCAAGCAAAGTTCTATACGACCGGCCGCGATTCACTGATCGAAGAAATCGCGCCCGTGCGAGTGATCACATCGGATGGAATGGTCAAGGGACAGCAGCCCGTCGACCCGGTGAAGATTTACCGAAAGCTTGATGCTTCTGGTAAAGCCATCGGCAATCTTCCGACCTATGCACCTCCTGGCAAAATCGTCGAAGCTTTGGTGACGAAAGTGGACGACAAACAGGGCTTCGTTTTCATTCGCTTCGCAGAGACTGAAGCCATTATTGATTTGGCTGATATGGATTGGGCTCGAAAACCCGACCCGCAGGTCAGCTATGATCGCGCTCCGAAACTGACGAGCGTCGCAAAAGCCCTCCGCGCTGGTGATGTCGTCCTTGCGCGAATTGTCGCAGATAAATTTGTCTCCAGTCGTTCTCCCTCAAAAGCGGCGCCCGCAAAAACACCGGCTTTGAATTTTGACCAGTATGCGCAAGCTGCCCTTGAACAAGAGCCGATTGTTCAAGGCGCACTGATTTCGTTTGATCTTAAATCCAGCGAAACCGTCGCTCTGGTCGGCGGATATGATTTTAACAAGTCCGAGTTCAATCGAGCGCTTCAGGCAAAGCGCCAAACAGGATCGAGCTTCAAGTCGATCGTTTATGCGGCAGCACTGGACAAGGGATTTAACCCCGCAACCCCTGTTCAAGACTCACCGATTGTTTACGAGGGAGATTCGTCGAACGTCGAAGGGCAAGACACCGATATCAAAAAATGGAAGCCCGGAAACCACGGCGAGAAATTCGCGGGCGATATTTTGTTCCGAAATGCGCTTGTAAGGTCGCTCAATATTCCAACCGTAAAAATTCTCGAAGCGGTCGGAGTTCAATGGGTCATCGACTACGCTCGACGCCTCGGCATTTTTTCGCCGCTCAACGCGGATCTTTCGCTGGGACTTGGTTCGAGCTCGATCACACTGTACGAAATGACTCGTACGTTTGGTGAATTTGCGCGGCTCGGCCAGCGACTGAAACCCATCCTCGTACACAAAGTCACCGATCGCGACGGCAATGTGCTTCTCGCTGATTTATCGATCGATGCTTTTTTCGAAAAAGAGCTCACTCCGATCGAAACCGAGTACGAAGAAAAACGCGTGAACTTTCTTAAGTCCGACAGTGGCGAGGCCGCACCAGCGCCAAAAGCAGCGCCGGCCTCTGAAGCTTCGGGCAGCCCGTCGGTGGCCGGGGCCGATGGTGGGTCCACGACTGAAACCGCGGAAGATCCTTCAAAACGAAAAGTTCCACTTATTTATTTTCAAGATCCAAATCAGCTGATGCAACCACAGACGGCTTTCGTCATGACGTCTCTTTTGGCAGCGTCGATCACCGACGAAGGCGGAACGGCGGCTCGCGCACGCTCGTTGGGGCGCCCTGCTGCTGGGAAAACCGGATCGACCAACGGTTACTTTGACGGTTGGTTTGTGGGTTACACCGCTCAATTGGCCACCGGCGTTTGGGTTGGTTTCGATGAAGAGCGCTCGTTGGGCGTCGGTGAGGTCGGTGGACGCACAGCGCTTCCGATCTGGATCGAGTACATGAAGACGGCCCACGGCGAAATGCCTGCGCAGCCCTTCCCTGTGCCTCCTGGAATCGTCTACGCGAATATCGATTCGCAAACGGGTAAACTGGCATCTTCGCAAAGCAGGTCGGTCGTGAATCAAGCCTTTGTACGTGGTACGGAACCTCGTGAGTTGAGCGGCGCCCCCGCCACTCGCGATGACACGGACTTCTACAAAGAGGATATGGCGGAATGACGACAGAAAAACCCCCAAGAGGAAAAACGATTCATCTCTGGGGTGTCACGCAGAACAATTTGAAGAATATCGAAGTCGAGATTCCTCTCAATTCGTTCACTGTTGTCTGCGGGCCGAGCGGCTCGGGAAAATCATCGCTCGCATTTCAAACCTTGTACGCCGAAGGACAAAGGCGCTACATCGAATCGCTTTCAAGTTACGCGCGGCAGTTCTTGGGAAAAGCTCCGAAGCCAGAGCTCGAGGGAATTTCCAATATTCCACCAGCGATTGCGATCGAACAAAAAAACTCAGTCAAAACATCGCGCTCAACTGTCGGGACCTCGACAGAGATCGTCGATTATCTGCGCCTGTTGTTTGAGAAAATCGGCACGCCAACGTGTCCGACTTACAAGTTTTCGATCGACAAAGATTCACCCACAGACGCCACCAGAAAGACGATCGCGACTCTTGAAGGCAAACGGGGCTATATTCTTTCGCCGGTCTTGGGCGCTACTCCCCGTGGAGGCTACGAACGTCTCTCGTCGGAGGTCCTATTAAAGATCCTGCTGCAAGAGGGCTTTCTTAGAATTCTGATTCCGCACGGAACTGTGTGGCCTGTGCCGGTTGGAAAGTCGACGAAGTCGAAAACAAAAGCCGCGGCGAAGAGCTCGTCAAAAAAAACATCCAAGCGAAAAGCCATGGATGATGATGAGGGATCCGGTGATGGCTCGACAGCTGGTGAGGCCGCGAACAGTGATAGCCTTTCCGTTGTGAATGCGACAGCTTCCATCGGCGTCCCCTCATGTCGCCCGGTGGAAGTCATTAAAGACGTCGGGACTGTTTACGAAATCACTCCGAAAGACACCGCTTCGATTTTGCCAGAAACAGAATTTTTTGTGGTCATCGACCGCGTTGGTTTTAAGGCTGAGGACGAAGGCCGTATCGGCGACTCGATTGCACAAGCCTACCAAGCAACGTTAAAATTCAATTTTGGAATCGACGCCGGTCGAGCTGTCATTCTGACCACCGACGGGCAAAAGTTGTCGTTTAGCGAAGACCGGTCGTGTCTTCAGTGCGGGTTTACTTTTCCGCACCCTTCGGCGGCGCTATTTTCTTTCAACTCGCCCATCGGAGCTTGCACGGCTTGTAACGGATTCGGGAACACGCTTCTTTTGGATGAAGCTAAAATTATTCCAAACCCAGCGCTTTCCATCGGTGAAGGTGCGATCAGTCCGTTCTCTATGCCGTCATCGGCTTACGACAAAAAACAACTTCTCGCCCACTGCAAACGAGTCGGCGTTGATTTAAAAACCCCTTGGAACCGACTTCCACAATCCCAACGAGAAAAAGTCTGGAATGGCGACGACAAGTTTTACGGCGTTGTGGGATTCTTTGATTACTTGGAAACGAAAAAGTACAAGATGCACGTTCGAGTGTTTCTGTCGCGTTTCAAATCACCGCAGCCTTGCAATGTCTGCCGCGGTTCACGTCTCAAACCCGAGACTCAATTATTTTTGGTGGGCGGCGAACCCATCGCGAAGCTCTCTGCAATGACCATCGGCGCACTCTACAAGTTCATCAACAAACTTGAGCTCACTCCGATGCAAGACGAAGTCGCCGGCGAGGTTTTTCGTCAGCTGCGCTCACGCCTCAAGTTTCTAAATGATGTCGGCGTTGAGTACCTAACTTTGGACCGCGCCACGCGAACTCTTTCGGGCGGCGAGTATCAACGTCTGAACCTCGCCAAGCAGCTTGGCATGGGGCTCTCGCAAACTCTGTACGTGCTTGATGAACCGACCGTCGGACTTCATCCTCGCGACAACGATCGTCTGATTGGAATTTTAAAGCAGCTCAATGCGCTTGGGAATACTCTGGTCGTCGTCGAGCACGATCACGACGTCATCGCCAATTCCACGCACATTTTGGAAATGGGACCCGGATCTGGCCACCTGGGCGGTCACGTTATTTATTCGGGCGACACGGTGGGCTTTTATACAGCGAAAGATTCCATCACGGCTCCTTACTTGCGCGTTGATAGTCCCCTTAAGAAGCTTGACCTTCGGACGCGAAAAACTTTGATCAACGATCATCGTTTCGCCGTCGAAATCAAAGGGGCTCGCGGAAATAATTTAAAAAATATCGATGTGAAGTTTCCTCTGAACCGCCTTGTGACCGTCACCGGTGTCAGCGGATCTGGAAAGTCGACACTTGTTTCGCAGACCCTTTATCCGATCATCGCCCAACATCTTCGGGTCGAATACCTATTGGGTCAGCCGTTTGACGACATCAAGGGTCTTGAACACTTAAAAGGTGTTCTTTTTATCGACCAATCCCCCATCGGAAAAACCGCGCGTTCGAATCCCGTCACTTACCTAAAAGTTTTTGATGGCATTCGCACAGTCATGGCGGCGCTTCCGGAGTCGAAGCTTCGTGGGTACACGGCCGGGACATTTAGTTTGAATGTCGATGGCGGCCGATGCCCGGTGTGCAAAGGCCTGGGCGTCGAAGTTGTCGACATGATGTTTATGGATGATGTGTCACTGGTTTGTGACGCGTGCGACGGGAAGAAATATCGACGCGAACTTTTGGAAGTTCGGTACAAAGATAGAAATATCTCTGAGATCCTTAACCTGACGGTCGATGAGGCGCTGGATTTCTTCATGGCGTTTCCGAACATAAGAAAGCCGCTCATTTTCCTAAGAGAGGTGGGCCTCGGATACATCCGGCTTGGACAAAGCGCCAACACCCTCAGCGGCGGAGAATCACAGCGATTAAAAATCGCTCGCGAATTCGTCGGCACTCAACAGAAGAACACGCTTTATATTTTGGACGAACCGACCACCGGTCTTCATTTTCGAGAGATTGAAATGCTGATGCGAGTTCTTCATAAACTTGTCGAGGCTGGCGGAAGTGTTTTGTTGATCGAGCACAATCTTGATGTCATTCGGTCCAGCGACTGGGTGATCGACATGGGACCCGATGCCGGAGCCGCTGGCGGCGAGGTCGTGGCACAAGGTACTCCTGCCGAACTCATGGCCGTCTCCAAAAGTCTGACCGGTCAGTACTTAAAAAAATATCTTTCTCCGGAAGAAACTCCGAAGTCTAAAAAATCCCCAAGCCCGAGGATGCAACCGTGAATCAGATCGCTGCGAGCCTTCGTCGGCTCTGGCCGCTCATAAAGCCCTACAAGTCGCGTCTGATCGTGGCGTTTCTCTTTGGCATTATTATCAGTCTTTGCAACGTCGCGCAGACGGCGTTGGTAAAAGTGCTTTTCAGCGAAGTGTTCGAAAAAAAGATGTCTGTCATTCCGCTTTTAGGATTTGAAATTTCGGCGTGGCATCTTCCGTTTGTTTTTCCCTTTCTTTATTTGGTTTGGGGGGCCGCGCGGTACGTCCACTACATGATTCTGATTATGGTGAATGAACGTGTGATCGCAGACATCCGCGTCCGCGTCGTCGATCAAGCTCTTCGTTTAAATCTCAGTTTTCATTCTAAATTCGAGTCGGGCTCGGGCGGTCTAATGAGCCGCATTCTTAACGACACAGGCGTACTGCATCTGGGCCTCGTATTCTTTGGTGATATTTTACGAGAACCTCTGATTGCGACCGCACTTTTGTCGTACATGTTTTACCTCGACTGGCAGCTGACGTTGGCGCTTCTAGCATTTCTTCCAATCTTCGCGGCCCTCACGCGACAGATTTCGCGGAGTCTTCGAAAGTACGGTCACATGAATCGTGAAGCGATGGAGGCCGTGACCGCCGATATCAAAGAAAATCTCGATGGAATTCGCGTCATCCAGTCGTTCAATCTTGAGCGCACGATGAGTGATCGTCTGAAAAAATCGATGGATCACTACATCGATACCCGTCGAAAAATCATCAGCCGCGAAGAGGCCGTGAGCCCCATCAACGAGTTTCTTGCTTCGAATTTGGTGATGGGTCTTGTGCTTTACATGATGACTTTGATTCTTCAGTCAAAAGCCACGGGCGGTGATTTTTTGGCCTTCTTGTTTGCCGCCGGCCAATTGCAAAATCCTATCAAACGACTCCAAGAATCGTTTGTACGAATTCAGCAGACGGTCGTCGTGACAGATCGACTGTTCGGTTTGATTGAAAGTACGGACCGGGTCCCCCAATCAAAAAGTCCTCGCCCCTTTCCCGCCGATTGGAAGCAAATTGAGTTCCGCGATGTTCGATTCAAATACGGTGACGACGAAGTTCTGAAGGGAATTTCGGTCACAGTTAAAAAAGGGGAAGTGATTGCCCTTGTCGGATCGAGCGGATCGGGAAAGTCGACCATGGTGAATCTTCTTGAAAGATTTTACGATCCTACGGCTGGCGAGATCTTGATTGACGGCGTGTCCCTGCAAGAATTCGATCTTGTCGATCTTCGCTCTAAGATCGCGTTGGTGACTCAGGATGTGTTTTTATTCCGCGATTCAATCGCAACTAATATCCGTGCCGGTCGCGGCGGCATCTTAAGCCGTGGCGAAAAAATTGAATCCGAAGATTTCACCCTTATCGAGCAATCTGCTAAGCACGCACACGCTCACCCGTTCATTGAGAAAATGCCCGAGCGCTATCAAACAGGCGTTGGAGAACGCGGTGGTCTTCTTTCTGGCGGAGAAAAACAGCGCATCTCGATTGCGCGTGCCTTCTATAAAAATTCGCCAATAATTATCCTGGATGAGGCAACAAGCGCCCTAGACTCGGTCAGCGAGCTCGAGGTCCAGAAAGGTCTTCAAGAGCTGATGCGTGGTCGAACCGTCTTTGTTATTGCCCACCGTCTTTCAACCGTTCGATCGGCCGATCGAATTCTCGTTTTGAGACAGGGTGAAATTGTCGAAAGCGGGACCCACGAAGAGCTGCTGGGCCGTGACGGCGACTACAAACGTTTTCATCAGCTGCAGATGGTGAACGGAAACTAGAAGCCCAGTTTCCAGGGGTTTCAGTGTTGAACGCTAAGACAGCCGACCACAACGTGGACACCTGACTTGGATTTTGGCTGCTGATAACAAAATGATGATGTGCCCACATTCTCCTCTTTGGTCCAATCCTTGGATAACCGATAAGCAGCCGGGGGGCCTATGTTGAGCAATATCCAAAAGATCCTAACTAACAATATGAGCGCGGCCGTTGCGCTTTTTATTGCGATGTTAATCCCAGTCGCGTTTAACAACTGTTCGAATCAGTTTGCGTTTGAGGCCAGCGAGGAATCGCGACTCGCAAGTCTGAACTCATCGGGCACGATCGTCATCAACAATGGCGATGAGTTCGCAAGCTCACCCAACGTTGCACTCTCGATTTCTCACATCAGTGCGGATCGAATGTACGTTACCAACGATCCGACGTGTGAAACCGGCGGAACATGGGAAAACGTCACTCCCAACAAACTTTGGACGCTGGGAACAAGAAACACGTCTTCAGCCGTTTACGTGAAGTTTACGAACGACGGAGCTCTTGCGAGCGACTGTCTGTCGGACACTATCGTTCACGACGACATCGCGCCGACTTTGACGGTCGCAACCCCCGCGCCGGCTTACACAAATGCAAGCGACGTTCGCGTTGGTCTTCTTTCCCAGGACTCTGGCTCGGGCATTGATCGCGCTATTTGCGCCGCTACAAGTTCGACGGCCGCCAGCGAATGCTCCCCATCGTCTTTGGCCATCACTTCGCTCCCTGAGGGAGTGCACGGCTACAACGTATCGGTTCGCGATCGCGCTGGTAACTCGTCCGCTCCTCAGAATGTTAGCTTCGCCGTCGACCGTACAGCACCGAGCATGTCTTTAAACCTCACGCCTTCACTAACTTCCAATCAGACAACGGCCGTATTTCAGTTTTCTGGTTCAGATGCGGTTTCCGGCATCGATCGCTTCGAGTGCCGAATCGGATCTCTAGCGACGGTTGCTTCTCAAGCGTTCGGACCCTGCGTCAGCGGAGTTTCAAGAGTCCTCGCTTCGGGTGCTCAAAGATTTGAAGGTCGCGCCGTCGACCGCGCAGGAAACGTGTCGAGCGTCGTCCCTTATAATTGGACGATCGATACTGGCGCACCAACAGTGACAATCACTTTGTTCCCAAAACCCTACTCGAACCAAACTCAAGCCACTTTTGGCTTCGTCGGCACTGATGACTCGGGTCCCATTAGCTCTTTCACATGCCAAATCGACGGCGGCGCTAAAGTCGCGTGTTCGTCACCGTTCACGACAGTCGCCAATCTTTCTCAGGGCACACATACATTCACTGTCGTCGGAGCCGATGGAGTTGGAAATCAATCGTCGCCAACATCTTATTCCTGGACTGTTGATACAACTCCACCCGTCGTGACGATCTCGTCAAAGCCCGCGAACATTACCAATTTGAAAAATGCAAACTTCGCGATCTCAGCGACGGACAGCAGCGGTATCGATTTGATCGAGTGTCAGTTGGATGGTGATGGATTCAAGGCGTGCGGAACAACAAGCAATCATGCCGGTCTTCTCGACGGCAACCACAAGTTTGAAGTTCGCGCTAAGGACCGCGCTGGCAATGTGTCGGCCGTTGCTTCCCACACATGGGCGATCGATACGACGAAGCCCTCTGTACAACTTGTCTCAGGTCCGGCGCGCTGGATCGGAGTCCGCGCTGCAACTGTTAGTGTTGCGGTTGTCGACACCAATGCGGCCGTCGGGCTTCCAGCTCCTACTTTGAGCTGCCGCCTTAATAGCGAGCCTTTTGCTTCTTGCACAGCTTCGAAAACTTACAGCGGTCTTATCGAGCAGGGACATGTTTACTATGCTCAGGCGACCGATGCGGCGGGAAATACTTCAGACACACTTGTTCACACTTTTGGAGTCGACTTAACGCCGCCAGCGATCAACTTCGGAAAGCAGCCACTATCATTGGTTGATACGGCCGCTATTGCGGAAGTCGCATTCGAAGTTACGGATGCGGGATCAGGCACTAAGAGTGTCACGTGCGGATTGAACGGAACTCTGGCACCTTGCACGGCGGCCTATACGAACAGCTTCGCGAATCTTCCTGCAGGAGAATATCGATTCGTAGTCGTTGCGAAAGACAACGTCGACAACGAGTCTCGCGGAGAAGTTGTTTGGCAGGTTGCCAATCGAATTCGCAACGTCACGAGCGACATTAATGTGACCGGTTCAAATAAACTCGACGTGCTTGTCGTCATCGACAATTCAGGTTCGATGAGCAACGAACACAAAAACATGGCGGCTCGGTTCGGCACTTTCCTCGATCAGCTGAACGGAACTGATTGGCAAGTCGGGATTATCACGACCGATGTTTCCAGCGATGCCATCAAGAAAGACGGTCGCCTGGTTGAATTCCGAGAATCCAGCACCGTGGCAACGGGACAGTACATCATTAAATCATCGATGGGACTCGCCGCCGCGAAGCAGTGGTTTGCAGCGACAATCCAAATGCCGACAAATGGTTCAGCTAGTGAGCAAGGTGTCGCGGCATCGCTTCGTGCCCTTCAGCGAAGTCAGCAATCGGGCAATGCTGTGAGCGCTCCAAATGCGGCTCTATTCCGATCCGATGCTGCTTTGGCGATACTTGTTGTTACAGATGCAGACGAAACAAATCCGCAGGGAACGCTCGCACAGAACCGTCCCGAAACGCTGATCAACTTTGTGAAGACGACCTGGCCTTCGAAGGTTCTAAGCTTTCACTCGATCGTTGTTCCCATCGGCGACACTGTTTGCCGCTCTTCGGATGGCAATGAAGGTTACGGTTACAACTACGTCTCGCTTTCGAATCTTACAGGCGGAATTATCGGAACTGTCTGTGCCGCCGACTACGGCGCCCAGTTGACAAAAATCGGAGTGAGCTCTCAGGAGCTTATCTTGAGTGCTCCTCTCGAGTGTCAGCCCGTCGACAGCAACAGCGACGGTAAGCTTGATGTCACGGTCATGACCGCCGACGGGTCAGCAGTGCCCTCCTACACGGTTGAGGGATTAAAAGTACGGTTCGCATCGGCTCTCCCCGTAGGCAAAACCACGCTGAAATACAGCTGCGTAGTTCTGTAGGCTTCGTCCCCTACCAAATTCGTATCGAATTGAAGCAAGCTGGCTCGACCTCGGGCCAGTTTGTTTTTGTGCCTCAAGAGACCGACTTAATGCTCTCAAGATTGTCCAAAGTTTCGACGATAAGAAATTAGACACCGGTGTAGATACATTGGTCGTTATGTCGAAAGACTTTCACGCAACTAAGGGAGCGGTCGCATGATCAATTGGGATGAATTCGAGCATATACACGTCATCCGGAAGCTTAAGCAAATTCTCGCTTCGTGGTGGAACGTCGACACTGTGTTCACCGACGAGCGCGGATACTTGAAGGGTTTCGACAAGGGCAAAATGACCTACGCAAATCCGGGTGTCGCTTTGCTCATGCAGAAAGAAGCTGCGGTCGACAATCTTGCTGAGGTTGTCAGTAAGACTCTGGAAGATTTGCGTCTTTCTGAAAATCGTTACTCACTTCGCAAATGGGACCTTGCCGGTTTTGATATCGGAATCTTTCCAATCTGGATTGATAATGATCTTGTCGGCGCAGTCGTCGGGCTTGGCTTTTTTAAAGATGGAACTGTGAACCATCAAGCCGAGGTTCGCGAGCATATGGCCGCCTTCGGCGCTTCGAACGAAGCGATCGAACTGACTCTTGCGAAAACACGAACTCTGGATGAAGACGATCGTGCGAAACTTGTTTCGCTGGTTGAATTAACATCCCAGGAAATCGTAACTCTTCACCTGGAAATTACACAGCGTGAAGACAGAATTCGAGAGCTCAATAAAGAGCTTGGCAGTCGCTACAAGTACGATTCCATGATCGGTAAATCGAAACCGATGCAGGCGCTGTATTCACTGCTCGACAAAATTCAAGGCGCTGATTCCACAGTTCTCGTTCAGGGAGACAACGGTACTGGAAAAGAATTGATCGCGAAAGCGATCCACTACAACTCGCATCGAAAAGAAAAAGCCTTCATCATCGCCAATTGCGGCGCGATTCCAGAAGGTCTGCTTGAAAGCGAGCTCTTTGGTCATATGAAGGGATCTTTCACGGGCGCAATTGCGACGAAAAAAGGTCTCTTCGAAGTTGCTGATAAAGGGACTTTCTTTCTCGACGAGATCGGCGAGATGCGTCCACAGATGCAGGTTCGTCTTCTGCGTGTTTTACAGGAGGGCGTCTTTACTCCGGTCGGATCGACGGAGCCCAAGAAAGTCGATGTTCGGGTCATCGCCGCGACAAACAGAAATCTTCGCGAGATGGTTGAAAAAGGCGAGTTCCGAGAAGATTTGTACTACCGATTGAACGTCATCAATATTCGTGTTCCGCCGTTGCGCGAGCGCAAAGAAGACATTCCACTTCTTGCCGAGCACTTTTTGACGAAGGAAGCCGAGAAGGGTCAGCCGAAAAAAGTTCTGACAAAACGTGCTCTCGAAAAACTTTACGACTACCCATGGCCAGGTAACGTTCGGGAACTTCAAAACGAAATCGAGCGCATCGTCGTTCTGTCGGGTGTTGAAGGCAAACTTACGGCCGACATGCTGTCGCCGAAAGTTCTGGAGATCGGCGAAAAGGCGAAAGTTCAAGGAGCCCGAGTCCACGGCAAATTGAAAGACGCTTTAGAAGAGCTCGAGCGCGAAATGATCAAAGAAGGTCTTCGTCGCACGGGTTGGAACAAGTCGAAGCTCGCCAAAGAACTCGGCATCAGCCGCGCGGGCCTCATCATGAAAGTCGAAAAGTACGGCCTCGATAAACGCCGCATGGCCAAAATCTAATCCCGCAGGTACCCGGTTCTTTATGCAGAAGCCGCGCGTTATTAACGCGCGGCTTCTGGAACTCTATTTGTTCGGTGCTGTGTGACCGTGTAATAGATTTAAGTCTACGTTATTACTGGTGTTTTTGCGATCTTGCTTAGCTCTTTCTTGTGGCCTGCGGATTGCGATGCCTGCTGCGTGATGGATCGTACCCCGTGGAACCCAGATTGGTCGGCAGCTATCGAACGAGTGACCTCGCTCGTCGAAAGTTTGTTCGCGTGCCGGGTTAAATTTCAGACGCTTGATACCTTCCTCGATCGCTCCGAGCACGGTTCAGCGCAGTCTTTTCAAGAGCAAGAACTCGTCTTTTTGGACAGCGCCCTATTCGATCCACCAGAAATGCTTCGCGGACAATCCGCAGGTCTTTTCGCATTCCCACTTCGCGTCAGGCGCGCTGGAGCTTCGAAGAGTGACGTCTCGCTTGTTGGTGTCGCTGTCATCGAGGGCCTTGCGGCCAGTGATGACGGCCGCCTTCGCCAGATCGGCGAATTTCTGCAACTTGCAGTCGAGTCACGCATCGACGCCTTCGAACGACTTTTGGATATTGAGCAGCGGGAGCGCGAAATCCCCGTAGCGCTGGGAGCCCATTTCAACAACGAGGACTCAGATCCAAAAATCATCCACATGTTTGCTCGCCGCGAAAGCTCAAAAAATCTCGTCGAACCGTTTCGCCTTCGAAACTACGACGATAGCCTGCGACTGACACAGCCACTTCTCATCTTAAATCACGCGCCAAAAACCGCTCAGGGCTTTGCGAGTAATCGTCTTGCTTTGGAAATTTTCAACAAGACGTCGATGTGGTTTTTCGTGAATATAAACGACCTCAGCGACGACGCCTTCCACTCGGCCCAAGCCTTTCGTGATCTTGGACGGATGTGTATTTTCATTCCAAATCTCGCTGAAGTTTCCATCGAAAAACAACTTCGTCTTGCGGAAGTCTTTGGCGAAGTCTCCTCGAACACATCCGGTAAATCTTCGGACGACTTTTCAGGTGATGTTCCGCGCCTGATTGCTTCCGTCGACCGATTCCCTGCCCAGCTCATCGCCGAAGGTTTAGTGCTTCCACATTTGGTGGACCTCATGATGAGCGTAGAAATCGAGCTCGGTGCCGATATTCGAAAGGCGATCCATCAGGTGGAATCTGCATTCGGTGCCCCCCTAAGATCGCTCGCGCCTGCGACCAAAGGCTCGAATCTTATCCCCCTGCTGGGACGATGGCGCAAAGACGAGAATCAGAACCCGACCTTTCATTGATTGAGCGACGATTCGGTGGCAGCATTTTCAGGTGATCAACACCTCGAAATCAGCCAGCAAAAATTCGCCCGCGACAGAGTCCCCTCAATCAATGCCAAAAGAGCTGCATCAAGAAATTCAGAGCTTTCTTGGCGGCATTTTGGGTCCTGGTGCCTTCGAGATTCATCCTCTCGCCGGCGACGCATCGGCGCGCCGCTACTTTCGCGTCGTCGCTCACGATGACTCTTGGGTTCTTATGCTCTGGGAACCTTTCATCGACGACGGCAAATATCCGTTTTTAAGCGTCCGGTCCCATTTTGAAAAGCACGGCGTGCAAGTGCCGAAAGTGATGGGACTAAGGCCCGAAAAGGGACTCGTTCTTTTGGAGGATCTTGGAGATCTGACGTTAGAGCGAAAGTTTTGGGAGAATCAGAACGAAGAACACAGTCTTCCCTACTACAAATCGACCATCGATGAACTTTTGAAAATGCACTATCACAGCACTTTTGATCGCTCTTCGCCGTGCGTGGCATTCACGGTCGAATTCGATTCCGCGAAGCTTTTGTGGGAAATGAACTATGGCCGCGAGCATCTGCTTGAGGGCCTTTGCGAAATCAAACCCAGCGCATCGGCTCAAAAAGAGCTTCAAGAAATTTTTCTGAATATATGCGACACCCTCAGTAAAGAGCCAAAGTTTATCGCCCACCGCGACTATCATTCGCGAAACGTCATGATCAAACACGGAAAAGTTCGTGTGATCGACTTTCAAGACGCACGCATGGGCACTATTCAATACGATCTCGTCAGTCTTCTTCGCGATTCGTACGTGAACTTAAGCGATGATTCGACTTTGAAACTTCTGAACTACTACTTGGACGGACGCACACAGCTTGAAAGTAAATTTCAGCTTCCGAAGATCTCTCGAGATCACTTCGATCACATCTTTGAAGTTCAGACGATTCAACGATGTTTCAAAGCATGTGGAAGCTTCGCAAGCTTCAAAATGCTTCGACAAGACAATCGGTACCTCAAGTACCTTGCACCCACTTTAAAGACCGTTCGACGAAGTCTTGAGCCATTTCCGAAGTATCGACCGTTCTTAAGTTTGCTCGAAGACGGCGGCGTCTTTGAGACGAATTTCGATGTGAGCTAGCCGTATGAAAGTGATGTTGCTCGCTGCTGGACTTGGCACTCGCCTGCGACCCGTCACAAATGTCTTAGCAAAACCTGCGGTTCCTTTTCTCAATGTGCCGCTTCTGTTTTGGAGTCTCGAGTTTCTTCGTGATCTAAAAGTCAGTCGTGTCATTGCTAACCTTCATCATCTTCCCGAAACGATTTCACGCCTCGCACCGAAAATCAGAAATTCTGGTTTTGAAGTTGAATTTTCGATGGAGACGGCTGCGCCGCTGGGAAGCGGTGGCGGACTTTGGCACGCACGAAATCATTTCGCCGGAGACGAGAATTTTCTGATCGCCAACGCCGACGAAGTTATTTTACCACTGAAGACCGGAGTCTTACAGCGACTCAAAGAAACACACGAGGCAAGTGGCGTCATCGCAACACTTCTCACAATGCGCCGATCCGGCATCGGAACAAAGTTTGGTGGCGTGTGGATTGGTCCGAAGGGAACGGTTCTCGGATTTGGATTCGATAAGGATAAAGTAAGGTTCCCAAACGCGGCCGACGGCCTTCACTATGTCGGCGTCATGCTTCTCAATCGGCGCATTTTCAAATACTTGCCAGACGGCGAAAGCAATATTCTTTACGACGCTGTGACGAAAGCGATCGCCGCCGGCGAAAAGGTTTCTATTCAGACCGAAGATCTCGTTTGGTACGAAACGGGAAGTTCCTCAGACTATCTGAATGCAACGAGCGATCTTCTTGCACTGATTTCTCCACAAGCTTCGCAGGCAGATTTTTCATCGCCCGCCGCAGTGACTGCGAAGTCTCTTCTTAAAAGATATTTAGAAGACGGCACACACCTCTGGGAATCTCACGGCGGCGCAAGAATGTTCTCGTCGGATTTCTCAACCGGATCGATCTCCAAAGAAGCTATTTGCAGCGCCCTTGAAGAGGAACAGGCGAAGTCACCACTCAGTGAGAAAATATTCGCGGTGATCGGGCGAGGCGCCTTGATCAAATCACCATTGATTTTGAATTCCGTGGTTCTTCCGGGCGCGCGCGTCCAAGACTCCGAGCGCGTCGAAAACAAGATCGTCGCGCCAGCTTAATCTTTTAGGAATTGATTCACTTGATCGCGAGCTTTGTAGCGCCGAGTGACCATTTCAAAAATGTCATCGCCCGATACGCCGATCGTATCGTCACCCAGTTTTTTGGTAAGTCCCGATACCTGCGCTTTAACACGAACACGCTGACGAGGGTCCTGTCCCCAGGCGCTATTCCAAGCACCAACACCCGAGCCATCCGCCGCGGGATCTCGTCCGCCACCAGCGCCACCGCCGCCACTTCCATCTGCCGAAATTTTCATGGCCGCGTACTTTGCTGCTGCGTTTGCGCCGATTTGTTTTCCGGTCGAAACCGCAAGGCTGGCTTCGTCGGCAAGAAGTCCCATATCTAAAAGACCTTTTTCAGTTCCGTCGCCGCCCTTAGAAAGGTCAAACGTTCGACCATCGGGCGTCGTCATTGTCTTTCCATCCGCCGAGACTTTTACGCCGGCTTTTTCAAGGTCAGAACGAACTTGTGAAACATTGCGTGCGACAGTTTGTGCGGTTGTCCCATCGGGAAGTCGGCCACCGCCCTCAGCCCCCACGTCGCCTGCACCGCCAGTAGAAATCGGATTTCCGTTTTGATCCGTTGCTTGAGTACCGCCACCGAACGCGGGATCGTACGCTGACATCGCGGCACCGGCGATACCCGAACCGCCGGAAGCTCCGCCAAACTGAGAAGCCGCGCGGCCTGCCATCGCGGCCAACGGACAGGCCCAGCATCCTTTGCACTTTGGTCGAACGCAGATCTGGGCGTAATTTGCTGCAGCACCAGCATTGATCGCCGCAGTAATAAGCTGCGTGATCTGTGTATTTCGACCTGATTCAGCGGCACTGCCGCCGCCCGAACCGGGAGTAATGTAAGTGGCATTTGCTGTCGTCGAACCAGTAGCGGAACCACTTGTCGAGCCCGCCCCAGATCGAAATCCGTTCGGGGCGGGGGTCGGCGTCGGTGCTGTCCAGCCAGCACCCGTTTGCGCCTCAGCCTTTTGAGCGCCCGTCACCGCTAAAGCACCAAACAAAAATGAAAGTGTCAGAGCGAAAATAGAATTCGAAATTTGTTTCGCCATGAATTCCTACCGATCAAGAAGGACGTTTTGTTTTTGAATCTGTTCCTGATATTGTCGTGTCGCTTTTTCCCAAATCGAGGGACCCGTTGGCCCCGTAATTCCATCGACCGACTTAACACTCATACCTGCGATACCGCGTGTTTTGTATTTCGAGGTCGGTAGGAATTTTTTGAGATTAAACTTATCCATGAAGCTTGGCGCAGCGTCGCCGCCATTGTTTCGAGAAAGTCCGCCCGCTCCGCCGCCGCCGGCTCCACCCAGACCGCCCGAGTTTCCACCCGACGTGCCCGTGATCGCACTGCGCGGATCACCTGGCATTCCGCTTCCGCCGCCTTCACTGCCAAGACTCGCAAGTCCGCCACCACCGGGCGCACCCGAACCACCATCACCAGGAGCATTCCCTCCGCCGCCACTTCCACCTTTTTGTCCAGGAGCGAAAGGATCTAATGTATCGCCCTCACCCAAACCTTCGCCGACGGTCGAAGCGTAAGGTGACGATCCCGAACCAGGCTTCATACCGTTGGGAACAGACGCGACCGAACTTCCGGTTTTCAGAGAACCCGCATCGAATCCTGCGCACATGGGCGATTTCGAGTTCGCCTCTTTTTGGCAAAAACATCCGAGCGATTGATTGTTCGGATCCGAGCAATCGCCAATCTTCGGAAACTCGATCGGCTTTTGCGCCGCAAGCTGTGCATCGTAAGCTGCAAGATCTTTTGAGCACTGATTGTTGATCGCGAAGTTTCCAAGACTTGACACTGCACCCGCCGCCATCGCCGCGACTTGACCCGAGTAGCTCTTGCAAGTTCTTGCTGTCGCTCGGTTTACGCTAGCGTTCTTCATTAGTGCATTGTACGTGACGGGATTGGCTGAGATGTTTGGCTGATCAGCCAACGCAATATTATTTTGTCGCTCAGCCTCGCACGTTTTTTCGCACTTATTTACGTAAACCCAGCACGCCGAACCTTTGGCTGTGTTGATTCCAGTCATAATTCCAGAAACTTTCGCCTGCAGCGCACACTGACCGGCCATGTTCTTTCCCATGGCAGCAATCTGCGCACCCGTTTGCACAAGCTGATTCATTAAACCTGTGTACATTGCGGCTTCTTCGGGCTCCATACCCGCGGTCCCCGGCGTTAAGCAGGCTGTCTCCGCAATCTTTGCGACAGCTTCGCAGGTCTGCGCAACTTCGATAGCGTCTGACGAGTTCGAGCGCGATGGTGTGTACGTTCCGCTGTTGCCGTCACCGATAACATCGACGTACTCAACCTGTTCATCCTCAGCAAACGCCGCGTGACCGATACCCAGGCCGAGAATCAAAACCGGAATTATGGCCAGCGTGAGAAGTGTGCTTCGAAGCATAAGAACCCCCGTCCTCTTTAGTATCGGACAAAAAGCGTCACTTCGAAAGGGGTCGGTGCCATTTTTCCGAAAAAAAACGTGCACTTACGGTGTTTTCCCCGTCGAACATCCGGACAGCTGTTCGCCTCTTTGACAGCTGTTCATCCTGTGACGGTCTTTTGCTCGGGAAACGTCTCAAAGTGAGACGCGCGAAAGGGAAGCGGGCACCCAGGAAGACGGTACCCGGGCGGTGCTGGGGCCCCTGGGCCAACTGGGTCCTAGAATTGCGAGTCGTCGCCCGGCGGGTTCAAAAGTGTACCGGGCTGTGCGCCTTCGCCGCCAACATTCCACACACCGTTCAAATGCTCGCGCGCAATGAGCCGCACCGAATATCCCGTGCGCCCTCCCGCTGAACAGCGGCCAGGAATCATTGCATCCGGTATCGCTGGAGAAAGACACTTACCAAAACGGTCCGTCGGAAAATTAAAATTCGTCGCACGGTGCGGAGCCCAACCCGTCAGAAGGTGATCCCACTTTCGAACAAACCAGTAAGCCGCTGTCAGCACACCTGGATTAACGCCACCCGAATTAACCGACTGGATCTGACTGCTGATGTTGTACTCCCTAAGAAGCTGAACATCTTGTCGCGAACCCAAATCACCCATCGGCGCACCAGCGATTCCATAGCGAGCCGGATTGAGGCGAGCGACTTCAACGTAGTTTTTGTCAGCGGCAGGATCGATCGAGTAGTAAGTGATGTCGAAAAGATCTGGAGCAATCGCCGAGGCCTCGTGCTGACGAAACTGCAAAAGGGGCGGAGGCAACGTGCCGCTGGCGGCCGCGACCGGATCATACGCCAAAGTATCGGCGGCCGTATTGATTAGGCTATAACCGTAAAACCAATTGAGGCGAACACGGTTGTCACCAAACTGCCCTGCTGACGCCGGCGAATTCGCAGCCGTGTTGGTAAAATACGACCGCGCCGATTGTTGGGCCAACTGCGACCGAAGGCCCAGACGATCTCCGGGAAACCGCGAAAAATTCGGAATCGAGTAAGACGAGTAAACATACGCTCCACCGCTTCCTGGAATAAGTCGCGGCGATGTCAGTGGATCAGTTCGCAAATCTTGATTGGGAGCTGGATTGAGTGGCGCCGGTCCACCGTTGACTTGCACACTTGCCGTTGGAGGCGCCACGGGATCTGACATCAAAGCCAACCGTGTCCAACGTTTCGAGTACCAAGGACCGACGCGTCCACCAAACGGTTGCGCAAACGCGCGCGCTTCCAAATTCACCGATCGACCGAAAGGAGCAAATGGCTTTCGCGGACTCGTGCTGGCTTTTAGGCCCACGTAGGCCATGCACCAAGGATTTTTTTCGAAACCCAATGTCGAGTGATATTCGCTGCTCGCTTGCGGTTCGTTGGAAACAAGCTGCCTCATCACACCTGATGGATCCCAGCGAACGACGGCGGCGGCCCCGCCTTGAACACTTTGGAATTCGGTTTGAAAGCGCGTCGAAAAACTGCACGTCGTTCCGTTGCCGGTGAGCAAAGCAAAATAAAGTCCCGGCGCTGTCAGAATCTCGGGCAAGGTATTTTCGCCGGGAGTCGACCCGCCCTCGCACCCGCCGCGGGACAGACCGTTCAGAAGCTGCACACTGGCGGGATCAAAACTTGAGACATTGCTTTCAGTGAGGTTCTTTTCAATCGTCGCGATCGCACCGTCGCGAATGCTGCGCCCGTCGCGGTCCAATGGGTCCGCACTGACAAGATTTTCGCGAAGTTTTTGAATCGCTTTTTTCTTGTAAGCGACCGAATATTTATAGTCGGTCAGAATAGCCGCAACGAACGCCCAGCTGAGAGGTGAAGCCTCGTTACAACTCATGGTGTAGTTCGCTTGGCTCTGCTGCGCAAAAATCTGTGCAAAAATATTGGCACCGACTGTTGCGGGCGTCATCGGAACACTTGGAACCGGAATCGCAGGCGACGTCCATGTATAGGGGTGCCAACAGTAGTTTTCGTTAGGCGGTCGATTGGGCGACAAAATCGCAAATTCCCACCAGTACGGCGTCGCCAGACACGCGACCGGCACTTCCTCTTGAGTGGTTCCCGTCGGGCCCGTCGTCGTGTAGATGCGCGGAGCATCCGGTCGATTTGTAACCACGCGAACCGGAGGCGGATTGTTGGTTTGCGCATCGCGACCCAAAGTTCCCAAAACCCAATAGCGCCATGCGAGTAATTTGTAATCCTGGCGAATCTGATAATTGAGGTGCGCAATCTCGTTTAAGATTTCGGCTTGCTTTTGCGCCGCATAGAACGCGCCGAGGTCGACCGAGTTCTGAAGATTGATTTTGTCGTGCACGAGGAGGCCAATGTTTATGACCATCGCGAAAAATACGAAGAGAACTTGAAAAACAAGCGCCAAGAAGACCGACATTTGGCCGAGCTCACTGCGGATACGTCTCGATGAACGGCTTGGTTGCATTCAAGTTATGCTATCTGTTGTCTCACTCTGTGTCGATTGCTACCGTAGAGAGATGGAGGCTCTATGCCGCTTCTCTTGAAATCCCGTCTCACTTTGAGATTTCTGTCTTTCGTACTTTTCGCCGCATTTTCCGCGCAGGGCATCGGGCTCAAAGCCGCTTCGGCCGCGATTCTCTTTGAAGGCTGGTCCAAAGTCTTGATCTCTGGAAAACACGTTGGCTACGTGATTCAGCGCTACGAATTCGATGAAAAGAAAAAAGAATTTCGTGCGGTTCACTTTCTAAAAACCAATCCCGAGTCCGGTGGACTGAACGAAAGTCTAGTCGCGCGGTCGACCTCGGCCTTCAAACCCGTCGCCTATCAGTACACAAGCTTAGCGGACGGTAAAGCAACGCTGATCGACGCCACTTTCAAGGGCGACAAAATGACGGCGCTGGTGACCGAGGGTAAAGAGAAAAAAACCGTTACCAACAACCTTCCAAAAGGAGCGTTTCTTTCAACGTTCCTTGGTTACGTGATGCTTCAAGGAAAAGACGGTCTGAAAAAAGGAATCAAGTACGAGTACGACGGTATTTTGGAAGAAGCGGCGATCGTCGCCAAAGGAACGGCTTACATTTCTGAAGAAGAAGTCGTCGCCGGGATTCCTGTGTTCCGAATTCTCAACACAGTGAACGGCGGAAAGTTCGTGAACCTTGCGACACACAAAGCAGAAATTCTTGGAACAATTTCTCCCAGTGCCGGAATTCAAACCGAGCTCGTAGCGACGCTGGAAGAAGCTGTCGCTGGGTTCGGCGTCAATACTTCGGCCCTCACAAAACTTTTCGGCTCGATGCCAAAAGGTAAAGAGAACGAAATCGCACGCCGAAGCGCCATGCCGCCTCCCACACAGAAAGCGGCCCCCGCGACGCAGACTCCTCAGGTACCAAGTTTAGCGCCGAAAGCGCCCGCTTCACCCACGACCGCACCGGCTGCGCAAGTGGCGCCTCAGGCTTCCCCACCAACACCACCCGTGCCACCTTCGACCGCAACGCCTGCGGCAAAAGGAAATTAGACACTCATGCTGACGTATGTGCTGAGGCGAATCCTTCTTGCGCTGCCAGTTCTGGTCGGCGTTTCGGCGTTGAGCTTTAGCCTCCTTCATTTTGTTCCCGGCGATCCCGTCGATATTATGCTGGGCGACCAAGCCAGTGCGGCGGATAAAACTCTTTTGCGAAAAGAGCTTGGACTTGATCGACCCTTCACCACGCAAATGGCGGGATAAAGGGTCGATCAAG